>BNJU01005063.1_pt1 | contig 73276 bp, 124 predicted proteins | sample 8539281 | NCBI WGS metagenome assembly BNJU01 (sample SAMD00202456, study PRJDB9452) | human saliva metagenome | isolation source: human saliva | place: Japan
CTCACCGGCCAGGGCTGGCGCGGCCGGCCTGCCCGGCCGCCTGTCGGTTGCCACGGTCCTTGCTTGGCCGTGGCTAGCTGCCGGCGTGGCACCCTTTCCCACCCCCACTGCAGCCACCATCGAAACCACTCAACGCCTTTATGCGGGATCCACCCAGATCTCATTGAAACCGCGAGCACCTTTGCAAGTCGAAAATGCCTTCAAAATTGAGCTATTTTTCGCCCGCAGTGAGGACAGCGGTTTCCAAAACCGCGTGATGACATCGAAGCCAGCGAGAGCGCTAATACCGGTCGTCCCCCAGGAGATGTGCTGTCGGCAAGGTGTCCTCGGTTTCTGTGCAGCAAGCACCCTCCCCACCGCTGATAGCTGCCGACATGCGGGCTGATTTTAAGCACCCAAAGTCGCATGCACCCACGTTTTGAACGTCGCAGCTGCACGTACTTTCAGAAAACGCGTGAATCTCAAGGATCTGCTATCGCACAGCTAGATCAGCGATCTCACCTGGAATTGCGGCTGCGAACCGCTGAAACTACCGGCACCCAGGAGACACGTGCTACGAAATGCCGGTGGTCATTCACCGGCGGCTCTGCGTAGTGCGCAGCAGTACAGACATCTGGCAAGCGCCAGCGCTCAGGCGCTAACAGAGCGCTCGTAGTCCTTCATCAGGGTCGATGCGCGGCGCTGGTGGCGCCGCACGCCGCTGAAGGGGTCCTGGTGAAAGGCGTCGACGAGGCGAGCCCTCTATCCCTTCACTCGTGCTAAAGCGAGTGGCGCCGACGGCCACGACGCTCGCGCCGTTGTGCCTGGTGCGGCCAGGACGCGCGGTCGCATCCGACCACACTGAGGGCGGCGCGCATGCGCTTCACGCAGTTGGCGGCCAATCTGCTCGCCATTGCCGGAGCCGCCGACGACGACGATGCCGAGGCCACGCTCTATCGACGACCGCCGCGGCCTCGATGGCAGACGGCGGGTAGTCGTCGAGCGCATCGTAGGTGGGCGCCGTGGTCGACGACATCGTGATATCGGGCCCGCGCGCAGGCGCGCGACGACCTTTCTCATGGAGTTCGAAACGCGTGGATCGGTGCCGATACGAACGCGCATGGGATCCCTCCCGGAAGCGAGTTCTCAAACAAGCAACGTCCACCAGTGCATGGCACATATCACCGTTCCGCGTGGTTATATAAAACCCGTGGCTAAACTGGACCAAGCTGCTGATAGGCTCAGCGGACAGTGAGCCGCCTAAGCCTCCGGTGCAAGAGGTCGCAGGTTCGGAGTCCTGTTCGGTGCCATCTCATCCCGGACCGCTCACACTGCTCTGCGTCCAACTCCAGCGGGAAAGCCACGGAGCGAACGCGCCCCGGCCCGCGCGATGAGGCCACTCCCACTTCCTGAACGTCTCCACACCCCTGCTCACCCTCATAAATGGTGAGCGTATTTATCGTCGGACGGCTGACCGCCGATGACCCACTCCCTGGCGGAGCCGCTCTTCGTCGCGATGCTCCGCTGCACCGCAGTCTCCTCGTCATCATCCGAAGACTCCTCGCACTGGTGGAGAAAGGAATCCTTCCTAGCGTCCGTCGCGCTTCCGGCTCTCGGCAGCTTGACTGACGGTCTGAGGTTTTGTGAAGGCGGGCACCGCCGCTACCGCCACGGGCGTGGAGCACGTGCGTTCATCGCGCCGCTCTTCGCGCCGTTTGTGGTCTCGGCGTGCACTCACCCGGCCGGTGACATCAAGGCGACCCGCGTAACAACACGATCTTCCCGGCGATCGGCGGCCTGCTGGGCGTCGTATCGGGACGACGGCGCGGGCCATGCTGTTGATCCGCTCGGCTGGAGACCAACAAGGAACGTGAAAGCACCGCGTGCGCAATAATCGGTGTTGTTCCACGATCTTCATGGCCAGGGCGAACCGTGGCGGCATGGCTACCGACTCCGCTTTGCAGTGACCCGCCGCTGTTCCTCGGCTACCCGCATCACGGGCGTCTCTTCTCGCGTGGACGTTCTGCGCCGGTGGCTGAGCTGGCTGTTCGGTCCCGCGCTGCTGCTCCCGTCGCACCACTTCGATCGACCGCGCGCGCGCGCGCCTCTGAGTGGCTGCCCGCCCTCCATCGAGGCCGGACGCCACCGCGAGGTCAAGCCCCTGAGCCTGCACGGCGAAGATCAACCCGTTGTTCTTCGCGATCATTATCCCGTCCGTCGCTTTCGCTCCGTCGACGGCGAGGCGCTGGCCGAGGGCCACGTGCACCGTGGACCGGTCTTTCGTGCCGTGGCAGCGCGAGATCACGCATGTTCATCGGCTCGCGGGCCCGTCCCGCCAAGCTCGGACAAGAAGGTGCGCTTTCGAGGAGAACGCGTTCATGCGTGTCGATCATGGAGTGTCGCGTGACTGTTCATCGGCATCTTCTCGACGATGGCGCTTGGCATCGCGCCACCGAGGCAGATCGCCCCGTCCTGCCGCTGACCCGCATGGACGCGGTGTCTCACGGGCGGCCCACGTCCTCGATCCTGGATAACGCTGACGTACGCGACGTTCTCTTCGAGATGGCGATGGTCTTCCCGGCAGCGAGGGCGCCTGGTCGCGGCGCGCGTGCCCCGAGTACTCACATCCTGGATCCCGATTCGCTCGGCGCCTGCTCTCGCGGGCGCGGATCACGTACATCGGCAACGGCCCGAACTTCGCGCGGTCAAGCCGGTCGCCGAGTCCGGACGGCGCTGCAGCTGCTCGTTCGGTCGCGATCGGCCACGCGTGCTCGCCGCCCTTGCGTGCCGACCCTGGCTGCGTGGCGATGATCTTCGTGGCGAGCCTGGCTGGTCTGAGCCTGTATCGCCCGCCGGCCGCCCGGCGTCTCCTGTCGCTCGTGCGCATCCGCCGCAGGCCTGGACGAGGCGTGGCTGACTTCAGCGGCAACGAGTGAGTCGGTCGATCCCGACGGTGGACGGTTTGCCGAGGGCGGGAGCAAGCGGCTCCGCCCCTCGCGCCTTTGCTATGCCGACGGCACAGGTGGGATGTCCCACCCGGCAAAATAGCGCTGATCAGAGCTCAGCAGCAGTGCGCGGCGGAACGTCCACGGTGGGCGCGTCCCGCCTCTGCATATCGGCGCGCGAGCGCATCCGGATCGAGGGGCGCGTGGACAGAGCGCATGCAGATGATCGGTCACGAAGCACTCGGCGTGCCTCCATCTCCTTCCACCCGTCAGTGTTATTCGGCGCACGCACCGAACAACAAAAGCTCCACCGCTTGCACCAGCAGTCCTGCGAAAATGAGAGTTGAGGCCGCGGAGCAGCCAAATCGACTAGAACCGCTTGTGCCCTCAAGGTCCAAGGCGCGCACCGCCTGCAAGAACTCAGCAGGAAATGAGTGGTGACCATCAACGACGCTTGGTTCCCCTGGGCCGCCAGGAGGTCTCCGTGGCGAGAATATGGGGACTCCCGCAGCAATCGACTCCGCAGTAAAGCGGACGCCGTCCACCGGTACGCATCGCGACTCGAGCGCGGCTGAGGGCCAGATCCCTGACCTCACGAATCTCGCCCCTCCCACGGGGAGACGACACGGACGGTAATGCGTGAGTCGACAGTGCGTGTGACCCAGGATCGCCCGCGGCGTCACCGGTGAGCCCAGCAGCGCCTGCAAGGCCAGCGCCGACAAGTCCACTGGCAGCGCTACGCTCGACATGCGGCTGATCCCGCTTCGATGCCGATGAGATCAATGAGCGCGTCCGCCCGCTCAAACAGAAACGACAAGTTCTTCAGGAGCATGGAGTGCTCGACGGTCACGATGCCACCCTCCAGCGTGGGTAACATTTCCATGAAGCTGTCAATAACCGTCGCAAAATTCAGCGCTTGGGCATGCGTGCTGTCGCAGTCCATGAACGCGCCGAGAGGAAGCATCGCTCATTCGGCGTCGTCAGTGTTTTCACGCCAGCTGGTGCGATAGAGGACATCCTCCAAGAATGGACACACCTGTTCGGAGGCGCGTTCGCAGGAGTCAACGGCCACCTGAAGTCATCGATGAGAAGGAAACCGAACCAGTTGCCCAAGCGCTGAGCACCATCAGCGAAAAATGTCCTCATCTGCTTGACCATTAAGCAACCTCTTCGTGAGCGACAACTCGTTGGGGACATAGTTCGGCCTCATCGACGGCTGCGGATCGCAATCAGCTTGATACTCTCATTCTGCACGCATCCCGAGCGGCACACATTCTCCTCCTGACAGCCGCCTCCATCCAGATGGCAAAACAGACTTTTAAAATTCGTTCATATGACCTTTCCCCATCGAAATCGCAATTCCTGCATGGATTGCGGTACTTACTCGCCCATCTCATCTAACAAGTCACGTTGCTCGACGTATTGCCACCTGAATAGAATCAATTAGAAAATGGGATGAGCTGACAAACAACGAGTACAAATAATCAAAAGAACCAGTATTGAAACACTGACACATAGATTAATTGTCCTGCCACCATGCAGCAACCCCTAACCAAACCACTCAGCAACCGAGTCGACAAACGGTATCATTGACCCAATCACCAAACTCCTCACCCTGTTTTCGACCACCCTTCAAGACCCATCATTCCACCAACGAATCCGCCCACGACCACCCTGGCGCTCCAGTAGTTCCGCTCCACCAGCAGCTCCTAGAGCCCCCATCTCTCCGCCCAGGAAAGAAAGCTGCCTGCAGTGAAAGCGCCCGACACGACATGCCCGAGCGGCTTTATGACTGACGCCCCAGTCGCGCATGCTTGACACTATCGATCTCGTAGCTGTCATGAGCAGCACTCAGACCGTCCAAGACAGTGCTAGTAACAGCAAAAGCGCTCACTCCATACCCAAGAACCGAACCACCTTTTGAAAAGCCTCACGGAAGCTTTCATGGTGGCCCCTTTGGCCGCCAATCCCAATTCTCAAAAATCTCCGAGCGGTCGGTTGTTCAAACCAGTTACGTGATGCCAGGTCATCGGGTTCAATATACTTTCCAGAGTATGTAGCATATAAAGTAGTCGCCCTGAAGCTCCCTAGTTTCCTTCGAGCCCCTCAACATAACTCAAGCTGTTGAGCCAAGGACGAAGCGGTCCGGAAACAAATTGATTTTTGAAAGCATCAAATACAGGTGAAAGAATCTGTTCATATGTATCAACTCTGAAGCTTATTCAGCTCCCAAGAAAATAGATATTCCGCACGCTCCATTGCTTTCCTTTTCGAATTTTGCCCGCCCGTGCAGATGAACATAAGCATCGACCAGTTCGTCATATCTTTCAGGCGGAATTTCTGACGGGAACCGAAGCCATCTGCATACGAAGCGACTCACTCCTATCCGTCGCCTCTCTTCAGCAATAATCTTATATGCTTTTCTGAGCTCTTTTCTACCCACCACCTAAGATCTTCTGAAGCACTTTTCAATGTGTCGAAAATCGCCAGCCCATCAGCAGTTTGCGATACACTTAACAGATCTGCACCGCACCTCCAGAACACAGCTGGAGCCGTTTGATCGGCAACGATCCGATGGGCACGTAGTGCATCATGTCGGCACTCCCGCCATGACTTTTTGCCGCATTTTTCACATACGGTTACGAATGCCTCCAATGGAAGAAACATCAAAATCGCACTCCATCTTAAAGCTCAGCACAGCCCAAGGTGACGGCCCTTGGTCATCAGAATCCCTTTACCCTCTCGATATTTGTCAACCGCCTTTCAGATCCAACAAACTCGTCAGCATCGGAAAAGCTGGCAAATGCCTCTGACGTCTGGAGAGGCCTTCCTCAATCGCAATGAACAATATGACAAAGTTTCAATGACTGCTGTTGATACGAATGATTTTTCCGTAAGATTGTCTTGGCTCGCCCAAAGCCGCTCGGAATCTCAACTGTATTGGCAGCAAGACTCTGGCTGGCACCTTCCAGGATCTTAATTCCCTGCGAAACCTCGTCCGCGCTGCCATGTGACACAATCGCACATCTTTTTCTCCTCACAACACAGTAAGTGATAACGCCAAAGCATCGCACACCCAGCGAGAAAGTCAAACCAATAGGTTAGAGTGGCGGGCGTGCACCCACCGGTGTACGCCCGCCAATCTGCGCAACAACCTCAATCTCTGGACCCCGAGGTAGCGCCGATCCCGGGGCGGGGCCCACAGGCCGCACCACTGGGCGAGCAGCTCGACCAAGAACCCCACAGTGCAGTGCGCGGCGGCGCGTCCAGGGTGGGTGCGTTCTGCTCCCGCATGAGGGCGAGTGCAGCGAGGATCGATGGGCGCGTGTATCTGCGCATGCATGTGGTCGGTGATGAAGCACCCGAGGTGCCCGGCATCCTTCCACCCGCCCGTGCGCCTTCCCGCACGCACAGCACAACGCTCCAGCGCTTGGCGCAACAGTCCTGTGAGAAGTGAGAGTCGCTGGGCCCTTGAGCGGCCACATCGATCAGGGCTGACCGCGCCCTCCGCGTCCACGTCACGCACCGCCTGCACGAACTCGGCGGAGATCGATGGCGGGCCGTCATGGATGGTCGGCCCGACCCAGGAGGCCTCCTCGGCCAGGATACGCGGGACATCGCAGTAATCAACCTGAGTGAAGTGCACACCGTCATCCCGGTGCGCATAACACCGAACGAGGCCATGAGGGCCAAATCCGCACATTGGTGCACACCTAGTGGTCTGCCTGGGAGACGACGCGGATCGCGAGACGATAGCTCGACCATGCGCGGCGGGGACCCAGGATCGCCTCGGCGCCACCAGTGAGGCCGGTGGAGTCGGCGAGACCAGCGGCCATGCGAGTCCGCGACCGGCATCGCACCGATAGAACGCTGTCCCCTTCTCTCGTGCCAATGATGCTGACGAGCGCATCTCGCCTGTCTGACGGAGACGACGAGTTCCTCCGGGAACGAGGCAGTGGTTCCTTCGACGGTCACGATTCCACCTCCAGAGTGCGTGCCATTGTCATGAAGTCCTGATAATTGACGGGCAGGCGAGGCTCGGACACGTCATGTCGCAGTCCACAGGAATCGGCGGATTCTCGTCCGTCGCGACTGCGCCAGTCAAGCCACACGAGCTGCGAGACAGCTCATCGAGGTGCGTTGAGGGTGTACACGCCCGTGACGAGGCGGGTACGCCTCGGTGGATACGGCGCGACGGTGTCGTCAATGAGCCGGGCATCCGTGATGTGGTTTGCAGCCATAGCGCCGAGCGCCATCATCAGTGATTTCCTGCCCACGCTTTGCCGCTGAAGACCCCAGTTTCAGTGATGACAATGTTCGGGTACGCACCCTTCTTACTGTCTCCTGACGGCAATGAAGCGAATGCTCATCCTGGCCAAGATCCCTCGAGCTCTGGGCGTTCCTCCTCCGACAGCTGCCTCCAACCGGAGGCCGCACGCATCGCTCACACCCAGTGCGCACATGACGATCTACCACCACCAGACTCGCGGTTCTGAGAGGATTTCTTCCCGGCCTTTCCTTCTTCTAAAGGCCGTGCTGCTTGGCGTATTGCCAGTCAGCGTAGAAACGATTGGGAAATTTGATGGGCAGGAACGCCGGGCAGCTGGGCACCATGAGACACGTAATCAAAAGAGCCATGCAGAACAGGAACCATCTCGGGAGCGCTTCCATCGCCCTCGGCCAACTCTCGCGATTCCAAAACAGGACCATCAACACAGAGAAGATAGGTAGGCACACTCGCCTCAATGTTTCGCCAGAACCAGCCTTTTTCTCGACCTGAGGCGCAGGAGATCGATAGGAAATTGGTTGTCAACAAACATACTCGCATACCAGACACCAAAGCCCACTACTCCGAACACGAGAGGCCCCATAACAGTCAGTAGTTGATCTCCTCACGATACGCTCCTAACGCCGGAAGTCTCGGCGATCCAGCAGTAACACGCCAGAGTATTGCACGGCCACACAAAGCCAAAGCATTACGGACACAAAAAGGCGGGCGGCACCTCCGGTGCGCGCCCGCCATTTTCAGGGCACATAAACTCAGTCCTGGGGCCTGAAACAGAACTCGCCGGGGGCTGGGTCCACAGGCTGCGCTGATCCAGGAAGTCGCGCAGGAAGACGGGCGTGTCGGTGATGATGCCGTCGACGCCGACCTCGAGGAGGCGCAGCGTCGGCCACTGTGTTGATGGTCTCACGTGGACGGCCAGGCCCAGGGTGTGGGCGGTAGTGCGAAGCGCCCGTCAACCACGCGGATGGGGCCCCTGGTGCATGGGGAACCTGTGTGGCGATGGCGCGCCTGGCGCGGCCGGGCACATGCCACCAGGCGGGTTCGTGGCGCTTTCGCGGCGCCCACGAGGCGTAGCCGACGGCCCCGGTACCCAGTGACGTGGCGACCGCGCGCGTGATCCGAGGCGGCGATGTCGCAGCGACGGCAGGGCAGGCGCGCTCGGAGAAGGAGGCCACGAGCACGCGGTCGGCCGCGCCGTGGTCGGCGATGACGTCGAGGAGCGCCTCGACGCCCGGCTCCTCGCATCAATGTTGAAGCACATGTCCGGGAACGCCTCGAGGACCCGCGAGTCAGCGGCATCTGCTCCCCGGAGTCGCGGTGGCGCAGCTTAGACAGCTCGCGCCACGTCATCTGAGCGATCACGCCAGTACCGTCGCAGCAGCGATCCACGGTCTCGTCGTGGCAGATGACGACCTCGCTATCGGCGGTGACGTGGGCGCCGGTCTCCACGTGGCGGATCCCGGCCCTGCAGGCGTAGGCGAAAGGCGCCTCATCGTGCTTTTCGGGGCCTCCTCGCCGCCGCCGCGGTGGGCGAAACGATGGGCCCCTCGACGCATGGTGACGGGCATCGCGAGCAAGACTCCCTGTCCGAGATAAACAGCTTTGTTTGTCTGCATCCACGCGTCCGGATCCACGGGAGTGTCTGAGGAGTCGTGGATTTCGAAGCGCAGGTGCGGCCCGTCGACCAACCGTTATTGCCGACCGCGCCGATGACCTGCCCGGCGGTGACGGTGTCGCCGACCTTCACCTTAATTTTGTTCATGTACTGGTGCAGGTAGGCGGAGTGGAACACGGTACCGTCGGAGCGCGTGTGCTTAATCTGCACGTAGGCGCCTGAGCGCGAGTTCTCCGCGACCTCCTCGACGACGCCGCCGTACACAGCGGTGATGGGGGTGTCGAGCGGGGCGGCCATGTCGATGCCCTCGTGAGCGAGGAGCTGGCCGGACACGGGCGAAATACGCATCGTGAAGGGCGAGGTGATCGTGCAGGTCCCCTCCGGCAACGGCCAGTAGATCGTGTCGGCGACGACGCGCACGTTGCTGGTTGCCGTCCGCCCCGCTGCCCGGACGCGCAGCCGGTGATGGACACGGGCGCCTTGGCCTTGGCACGGGAGTTCGCGGTGAGGGTCGCGTCCAGGGCGGTGGCCTGGGGCAGCGCGGAGGACAAGGCCCAGCTGGGGCCGCCCACCGACACGCCAAAGGCACGCGCGGGCACGGTCAGGAGGAGTCGGATCCGACGCGTCCCGTCATGGGGCACGGCGATCGTCGCCCGCCAACCCGAGCACAAGCGAGGGCGCGCAGGACGTAGCCGACCGGGTGAATCATTGTCGTCGCTCCCCCATCGACGAGGCCGGAGTTTCCTCCGCGTCCTCTCGATCCGTCGCGGGATCGGGGCTAGTCGAGGCCCTCGTCAGTCATCGGAATCGCCGACGTCGTCGGGTTCTCCCTGCTGGTCGTCCGCGTCGTGGGCGCGCCGCGCAGCTGCGAGCGCTTGGGCAGCGGGCACTGGTGTCGCCTCACGCCTCCCCTGTCTGTGTTCGTCACGAAGTTTCGACCTCGATCTAATGTACCCTGCGGATCGCGGCTCGTCACGGGCGCTGGAGAACGTCTCGGACTTCGCCGACCAGCAGCTCGAGGATGTCTTCGAGGAAGAGAATGCCGACGACTGCTCCCGCATCGCGGCACGAGGGCGCAGTGCACACCGGTGCGCTGCATGGCGAAGCGCGTCCTCGACCTGGTCGTCAGCGGACACGGCCTCGAAGCGTCGGATGCGCCACGGGTGATCGGCTGCTCGCGATCCCTCACCGGTGGCATACAGGACGTCCTTGAGGTGCACGTAGCCGACGATGGAGCGTCGTCACCGGCGATCGGAAGCGCGAGTAGCCCGTGGGCGACCTGTTCTTCCACGTCGGCCGGGGTGGCAACCTCGGGCAGGACGATGAGCTTGTCGAGGGGGACCATCGCGGTCCCGGCCGTCTCCTCGGAGAATCTCGAGGGTGCCGCTGAGCAGGCCCAACTCGTCGGTCAGCACGCCTCCTCCTGCGAGGCGACGACGATCGATGCGACCTCCTCGACCGTGTACGAGGCCGAGATTTCCGAGCGCGGCCTCGTAACCGGCCAGGCGCACGAACCAGTTCGCAAAGCGATCCATGGCCTCGATAATCGGACGCGGACATGGGCCCAGGCGCACGAGGACAGGGGCGAGGATCAACAGCATGCGCACTGGGGGCAGCGGATCGAGATGCTCTCGGGACCATCTCGCCGAAGACGACGGCAGAAGAGAACGACGACGAGGGCGGCAGCGAAGCCGACGACGTGGCTGGTCGCCCGGCGCACCCAGGCGCTCGGAGCGGTGACTCGACGAGGTGGGCGGATCGCAGGCTCGGCGACGACGCCCAGGGTCGTGGACGCGACCGTCACGCCCAGCTGGCAGATCGCCAGCATGAGGGACACGTGCTGCAGCGCGTGACAGCGCAGCGGCCGCGCCGCGCGCGCACCGTCGGCGAGAGGCTTCGACCTGCGAGCGACGAGTCGAGGACTCGCGAACTCGCCGGCAACGAAGAAAGCATTGACGGCCAGAAGCGCCACGGTGATGGCGAGACCAACTCCCACGCTCACAGCGACACCTCCTCAGCCTCGGCCTCGGGGCGGGCGCGGATCGCCACCCGGGCGACGCGACGTCCCTGCATCTGGGTGACCTCGATGCCGATGCCGTCCACGCTCACGCGCGATCCAACAACCGGAATCTCGCCCAGCTCGTTCAAGCGACGAGGCCGCCGATCGTGCCGTAGGGGCCGTCCTCGGCAGGTTGATGTCCGTGCGCGCGCGAGCTCGTCGGGCGCAGCGTGCCGGGAACGAGGAAAGTCCTGTCGGGAGCGCGGGCGGATGCCAGGCGACGCTGGTCGTGCTCGTCGGAGACCCACCGACGATCTCCTCGATGACATCCTCGAGGGTGACGATGCCCGACACGCCGCCGTACTCGTCGACGACGACGGCCATCTGCAGGCCCTCGTCGCGCAGCTGGACCATGAGGGACTGATCGGCGCGGTCTCGGGAACCGAGGGCGCGTCAGTCGCGAGAGACGAGGAAATGACGGGGACCTCGGCGCGACGATCGGCGGGTCAGGCGACCGCGCGGCGCAGCGAGACTCAGGCCGAGGATGTCGTCGGAGTCGTCGCCGATCACCGGGAACCGGGAGTGTCCGGTTTCGCGGGCCAGGTCGAGCACGTCCCTGGGCGCTATCGCCCTCGCTGAGGGTGGTGCAGGCGGCCGCGGTCGGTCGCGACGTCGGCGGCGCTCAGGGTGGACATGCGGATCGCTGACGAAGAGGTCGGCCGTGGACATGTCGAAGGTGCCTTCTTCGACGGAGTGCTCGACGAGGGCGGCCAGCCCGGAGGCGGAGCGCGCTGAGGAGATCTCCTCCCGGGGCTCGATGCCCATGCGAGCGAGCACCCAGTTCGCGGTCCCGCCCAGAACCCAGATGACGGGGCGGGCAATCGCGGTGAAGGCTATCTGAAGGGGACGATGACGCACGGCGGTCGCCAGGGGGTGGGCCAGGGCGAGGTTCTTGGGGACGAGCTCGCTGAAGAGCATCGAGAAGACGTTGACGAACGCAGCTGCCACGAATGCCGCGATGCCGGTCGCTAGGCTCCCCACGCGAGGCCGACCGATCCGAGCAGGTCCTCCAGCAGGTCGGCCAGCGCACTTTGCGTCGTAGCCGAGCAGGATCGTGGTCAGCGTGATACCCACCTGAGCGCCCGACAGCTGGGCTGACAGCGTGCGGGTCGCGCGCAGGACAGAGGCGGCCCCACGATCCCCTTCCTCGGCTTCTTTGTCGAGGACGGCTTGGTCAACCGCAACGAGAGGAACTCGGCGGAGACGAAGATGAAAGTACCGGCTGTCAGGACGACGCCGAGCAGCAGCATGAGGGCGGTCGTCATCGCGTGGCCCCCTCAACGAGGCCGGGGCGGGTCGCGGGTACGCGCACGGAGGAGGGGTGAGAAAGAGCGGCGATAAAGCCGGCAGTGTCGCAGTCCATGATGCTTACAGTCCCAGCGGCCCAGCGCGCCTCTCCCAGCGCGCATTTCCACACACCGCGGGCCATGTGCCAACAATCATTCTTCAACGGACCAAAGGCCCTTGAAGTACACGCCAAAGGTGTACCAGGTTTCGTGAAGACGATCACGCGGCGGTACGATTGTCGGGTATGGCCGCGCAGGATTTTTGCCCATGTGCGGCGGCGCGACACTTACGGAGGAATACGTGCCCACTCCCACCGCTTCCCAGCCCGATCCGCAGTGGTACATCGCGAAGATGCGAGACCTCTACGAGCGTGACCCCAGCTCCTGATCCGTCCTGGCGCGCCTATTTTCCACCGAGTCCGCTCCCCACAGCTGCGCGCCAAGCGTCCTGACATCCCTGAGGACGCTCCTCAACGCCGGAGCCGGCCCCCGGCCTCGTCGGTCAATGCCGCAGCCCCTGCTGACCCTGTTGCCCCTGTCTCGGTGACCCCGCCGACCCTCGACATCGAAGAGGATGCGCCTGAGGCTGCTGCCACCGAGCATGCCCCTCGTCGTCTCCGTGACGCGTTCCGACCTGCCGCCCGCCCCGCCCGCCGCCGTCGCCGAGGCCACCAGCCCCACACGCGCCAGCAGCACGGGCGTGCAGCCTTCACGCTCTTCCAGGGCGCTCCTCGCACGACGAGCTCCACATCCTGAAGTCTGCGGCGCGCGCGACCGCCGCTACCATGGAGGCCCTGCCTCCATCCCCACGGCCACCTCCCCAGCGCCAGATCCCGGCCAAGCTCCTCATCGAAAAACCGCGCCTCATCAACGCGCACCTGGCGCGCACCGTCGGCGGCAGCGTCTCCTTCACGCACCCTCATCGGCTACGCCCTGGTGGAGGCGCGTGCGAGATGCCCGACCTGAACGTGCGCTACACGATCGAGGGCGGCAAGCCCGCCGTCGAGCAGCTCGCGCACATCGGCTTCGGCCTGGCCATCGACGTGGCCGACGCGCAGGGCAAATCCACTCCCTGAAGCGTCCCCGTCATCCACGACGCCGACACTTCGACCTTCGCCGAGTTCGTCGACGCGTACCAGGACCCTGCTGCGCGCGCCCGCACGGCAACGCTGACGACCGCCGACTTCCAGGGTGCCTCCGTCACGCTGACCAACCCGGGCACACTGGGCACCACCACCTCCGTGCCCCGCCTCATGGTCGGCCAGGGCCTCATCATCGGCGTGGGCGCCACCGACTACCCGGCGGAATTCGCGGCGTCTCCCCCAAGCGCCTGGCCGCCCTCGGCATCGGCAAGACGATGTTCTTCTCCTCCACCCACGACCACCGCATCATCCAGGGTGCGGCGTCACGCCTGCTCAGCCCTGGTGGACGCCAGCTTCCGGCCGCGACGGCTTCTACGAGCGCGTCTTCACCTCGATGCACGTACCCGCGCGCCCCCTACGCGTGGGAAGCGGATTACGACTCACGACCCGAACCACGAAAGGGCAAGCCCGCACGCATCGCGGAACTCATCCACGCTCACCGTCTGCGCGGCCACCTCGCCGCCGACACCGACCCGCTGGCCTACCGCGTGCGTCGCCACCCCGACCTCGACCTGTCGTCCCACGGCCCGAGCGTGTGGGACCTGGATCGCCCTTCCCCACCGGCGGCTTCGGCGGCTCCGACCAGATGCTGCTGCGCGACATCCTCACGCGCCTGCACGACACCTACACGCGCACGGTCGGCATCGAATACATGCACATCCAGGATCCCGAGCAGCGCGCGTGGGTCCAGAAGCGCATCGAGCGCCCGTACGAGGCCCCCTTCCCCGACGCGCAGCGCCACATCCTGGGCACCCTCATCCGCGCCGAGGCCTTCGAGGAGTTCCTCCAGACGAAGTTCATGCGGCCAGAAGCGCTTCTCTCGAGGGCGGCGAGTCCCTGATTCCGCTGCTCGACCACATCCTGGCCGACTCGGCACGCACCGGCATCCACGAGGTCGCCATCGGCATGGCGCACCGCGGACGCCTCAACGTGCTGGCCAACATCGCGGGCAAGTCGTACGCGCAGATCTTCGACGAGTTCGAGGGCAACTACATGCCCAACTCCGTCCAGGGATCGGGCGACGTCTAGTACCACCTGGGCACGTGGGGCGTGTACTCCCTCGACGATGGCCTGGCCACCAAAGTCTATATGGGTGCCAATCCCTCGCACCTGGAGGCTGCCGACGGCGTCCTGGAGGGCATCGTTCGTGCTAAGCAGGAGCACCTGGGCGACCCGGACCTGCCGATCATCCCGATCCTCATCCACGGCGACGCGGCCTTCATCGGCCAGGGCGTCGTCCAGGAGACCTTCAACCTCTCCCAGCTCGAGGGCTACAAGACCGGCGGCACGATCCACATCATCGTCAACAACCAGATCGGCTTCACGACGGGCCCGACGCAGGGCCGTTCCACCGGTTACGCGACCGACCTGGCCAAGGGCCTGCAGGTCCCGATCCTGCACGTGAACGCGGACGACCCCGAGGCCGTCATCCGCTGCGCGCACCTGGCCTTCGAGTACCGCAACGCCTTCCACAAGGACGTCATCATCGACATGGTGTGCTACCGCCGCCGCGGCCACAACGAGGGCGACGACCCGTCGATGACCCAGCCCGTCATGTACTCCCTCATCGACCGCATCCCCTCCACGCGCGCGGTGTACATCCGTGGCCTCGTGGGTCGCGGTCAGCTCACCGAGGACGAGGCCCGCCTCTCCATCGCCCAATACGAGGCGGAGCTGGGGCGCATCCTCGAGGAGACCCGCGCGGGCGGTGCTCGGTGTCCGAGATCAGCTCCGGGCAGCCGCACGCACGACCCGGCGCTCACCGTCGGCGTGGGCGGGGCCGGGGAATCCCCCGACGAGGAATGGACCATGCCGGAGTCCCAGATGCCCGGCATCGGCATGATGATCGGCTGGACGTCTGCTGCCCCCGCCAAGCAGCTGCGTCGCATCGGCTGCGCGCACGCGCTTCCCGGAGGGCTTGAGCCCCACCCGAAGCTGCGCTAGCTAAAGCGAGCGCTGCCTCGAGATGGCGCTGGGCAACAAGCCCATCGACTGGGGCTTCGCGGAACTCCTGGCCTCGGCACGCTCCTCGCGGAGGGCACTGGCAGCGCCTGTCCGGCGAGGACGTGGGCCGCGCGACCTTCGTCCAGCGTCACGCGATCCCTGCACGACGCGAACGACGGCCGAGTTCACGCCGCTGCGCTTCCTCACCGAGAACCAGGCGCGTTTTCGACGTGTGGAACTCCCCGCTGAGCGAGTACGGCGTGCTGGCCTTCGACTACGGCTACTCGCTGGAAAGCCCTGAGACCCCTGACGATCTGGGAGGCCCAGTTCGGCGACTTCGCGAACGGCGCGCAGACCGTCATCGACGAGTTCGTGTGCTCGGCCGAGCAGAAGTGGGGACAGTGTTCCTCGCTCGTCATGCTCCTCCCCCACGGCTACGAGGGTCAGGGACCTGACCACCGAGCGCGCGCATCGAGCGCTACCTGCAGCTGGCCGCCCAGGACAACATGTGGATCGTCCAGCCTCCACGCCGGCGAACTACTTCCACATGCTGCGCACCCAGGCCTACAAGCGCCCGCGCAAGCCGCTCATCGCGTTCACGCCCGCAGCTGCTGCGTCTGTCGGCCGCTTCTCGAACCTCGACGAGTTCACCTCGGGCGCCTTCCAGTCCCTGTCATCGGCTGACTGATCACCGATCCGTCGTCGGTGACGCGCGTCCCTACTGTGCTCGGGCCGCCTGTACTACGACCTCGTCTAGCGAGCGCGAGCACCGCGGCGACACGTCGACGGCGATCATCCGCTTGGAGCAGCTCTACCCGCCGCCCGAGGCCGAGGTTGCCGAGGCCCCGGCCCAGTATCCGAATGCGTCGGTGACCTGGGTGCAGGACGAGCCTCGTAACCAGGGCGCGTGGCCGCACCTGGCGCTCAACCTCTTCCCGTCGCTGGGACGCCCGGTCCGCGTGGTGTCGCGCCCTGAGTCCGCCACGACTGCTGCGGACGTGCCTCGCTTCACGCGAGCAAGCAGCTACCCTTATTGCGCAGGCCTTCGAAGGTTGACGAGGGCCGGCGTTTCCCACCGGGGCGCGGGAGGCACCGGAAAGGAACACCATGCGGATCTCGCTTTATCGGAGACGAGCTCGTCGCGGGCGTCGGCGATCCCCGCGGCCTGGGCTGGGTCGGTCGCGTCAACGCGCACTCCACCTTTGATCTGCCCGCCATGTCCCCTGACCCTCGCCGTGCCCCTCAGAGACGACGAAGCAGATGGCTGCGCGCTGGGAGGCCGAGGTCCTGCCGCGCCTGGCCGAGGGCGAGCCCCACGGCCCGTCATCGGTGTGGGCCCTGGCGACGTCGCGGCCGGCATTTCAACAGCTCGCTCGCGCCTGAACCTCGGGCCAACATCACCGACCGGGCGACCGCTCTGGGGATCCCCAGCTCGTCGTTGGCCCCCGCCGCTCGCCGGCGTGGACCTGGGTCTCTAGGCTCTGTCCTCCCGTGCTCCGAAGTGTGCGCACGCCGAGGCATCCCCTTCGTTGACTGCTACACGCCTCTGGTCGCGCACGACCAGTGGTTCGAGGACATGGCCGCCTCCCTCGCACGCGGCGGGGACGGCCAGACGTTGCCCGGCCAGGCCGGCTACGCCCTCATGGCCTGGACCGTTCAGCACCAGGGCTGGTACGAGGGACGGGAGCGACCCCGGCGGACGTGTAAGAGCAGGAGGAATTGAGCATGTATCCGCGCCGTTCGCGTTTCTCCCTCAGATACGTCCGGGCACCGCCCGGCAACAGCGCGCCATGACCATATGGGCCTGCGTGTTCCTCGCGTCCGCCGTCGTCATGTTCGCTGCGTTTGTTCTGTCCGGTACTCTCGGTGTCCGTGAGTTGGTCTGCGTGATGATCGGCTCTGGCGCAGCGGTTGTCCTCGGCATCTGCTGCTTTGTGGCCCTCCCAACGCCTCGTTCGCGCAATGCGCGATGCACTGCAGTGACCGGGCGACAGCCGCCCAGCAATCGGCATATTCATCATGATTGCCGCCGCAGCACTCTATCGGAACGACGATGGTCGTCATGGGAGGCGGGCCTGCAGAAGGCTACGAAGACGCCCGCCAAGGCCCCCAAACGCGGGCCGTCACGAGCTGCGAAAAGTACTTTACAGTGACCGAACAAGGGCGCCGTGGCAGCAAGTACTACCGCAACTATTTTACTCTCCATTTTGACGATGGAACGTCACGCCGCTTTGAGGTCACGACGGACACAGAAGACGAGTTTGCGCAGCCGACGAGCCCCTACTACGCCGTCTATCAGGCCTGTGTCATCCAGCCTTCCACAACGTCTATCGTCATTGAGGTCTACCCGCACAGCGGGATCATAAAGGCCATCCGTGAGGCGTGACGCGAACGTACCCCGGCCTCGTCCATCCCACACACATCAGTGAAACTATGAGCAACCAGTACCCTCACCACTCCCCGCCCGGTCCTCGTCAACCGCCAGCCGGCCTCGCCGATGATCGAGCACCTGCCGTGGGGTTCTCAACGCGCGCAAACCTGCTCGCGTTCGTCGTCATCGGCTCTTCGGCACCACTGCCTACGCCTTCGCATCGATCGGCAGGTACGTGCACTCCGGTTACTGGCGGCTCGTGTGGGTGGCCGTATGGTGCGCCATTGGTCTCGTCGCTGCGATCGCATGCACGGTTCTGTTTGCGGTCCTCCGCGGGCACAAGCGCCGGGCCGAAGCCGAGGGGAAGACATCGTCCAGCACCAGGGCTGGTACGAGTGGACGGGAGCGACCCCGGCGGACGTGTAGTATCCCGGCATGAGCAGTAACAATCCGTACGCGCCGCCGACCGGGTCGGAACCCGCACTGCGCGAGGAGAACGTGGAGGCTGCGCACCGGTGCCACGCAACGCGCCGGTGCCCTGCTGAGTCCTCCGCAGAGGGGTCGGATCCTGCGTTCCCATACGGAGTTCCCACCCCTCGCACCGGGGATGAAAACCCTGACACGGACGTGCCCCCGCACATCCCCGAGGCGCATGTGACAGCAAGCCGACGGCGCCTGCACCCCGCGCCGCCTCCCTTCAACCGCTGCGCAGCGGGATCGTTCATCGTCGCCCACCGCTGCACGGCCTCACGCAACGTCGACAGGCTCAGACCCACAGGACAGTCCCACACGCGAGGATAAGTCCACGAAGGCCTTCACCTCCTGATTAGCACCGACGTGTTCGCGGGTCTCGCAGTCGTGATCGCCGCGCTGTTTTTCACGAGCATCACAATGGCCCTAAGCCAACGATTTTCGGCACGGGCAAACTTCAATGGCAGTTCGCCGCATGCCCTGTTCGCTCGCAGCCGCAGGTTTGTGTATTCCCTTTGTCCCTCACCGCGGTACGCTACACGCGGATCTTGTTTACAGAAGGCGAGAATGAGTCGGCCGAAACTCGGGCGTCCGGGTATGCCCTCATCTGCTTTTATCGGACTTGCCGCCGCAGTCATCGTAATCAGCAACGCAGTGCCGGCAGCACGCGACCTCAACGAAGGACCCCAGGCCAGGACAGTCACCCTCGTGTAACTCTACCAAAAGTCCGGTGAAGAGCTCACCAACAAACACTATCCCTGAGCAGCTATCAGAACGAACTCACGATGACACTCGACGACAAGAGCAAGCTTGTCCTCGTCATCAAAACAGAAAACGGGAAGACTTGTAGTCGGCATCGGGCATCCGCGGCACTCTCTACAACGGATGCTTGTCGCACCACCCTCATCGAAGAAACTGGTCCTCGACCTGTATCCGCGCACGCAGATCATCGCCGACGCGCGCATCGTCTCAGCGAGTACCCGTCCCATGAACGAATGCCTCTGCCGACTCATCAGCCCCTATAGTTCAGGTAACCCAGGGGTACACGCACGCGGCGCTGCGGATGTACCCGAACCCCGGCCTCGTCATCTGCCGATTACGTCAGGAAGACCATGAGCAACCAGTATCCTCTCCCACCCTCCAGCGACGGCACGACGCAGTACGGCGTTCCCGACTACGGCACGACGCAGTACGGCGTCTCCAACCACGGCACGACGCAGTACGGCGTCCTAACCACGGCACGACGCAGTACGGTGCTCCCAACTACGGCACGACGCAGTACGGCACTCCCGGCTTCGGCACCGATCCCGCCACCATGTCCTATCAGCAGGTCTCCCCCACGACCGTGGTCAATCGCCAGCAGCGCAGACAAAGCCTCAAGTTCATCATCGTCATGCTGGCCACCATCCTCCTGGGCTGCGCCGTCTATCTTCTCCGCGACCTCTTCGAGTACGGGACGCCACCTCATGCTGAGGCTCGCCGAGAGCGCGGCGGGGCTTGTCTTGGCGCTGTCCTGTTTTCCTTTTGGTTCCATTCTTCGACGCCAAGCACAGCCAGCGTATCCATCGAGCAGCACCCCTCAGCAGCCGCGCGACATGAGCGGCCCCCTTTACTACGGCATGGTGGGTCTCCTCATCGCGGGTGTGTCGCTCTACTTCGGTCTGCCCGCCGCCATGGATCTCGCGGATGGCCCTCAGCCCAGGACCGTCACGTCATGCATGTATTTTCAGTACAACGCCCCTCGATCCATGTTCTCTTACTCATCGGTCTACAGGGACAACTTCTCGATCAACTTCGAAGGCGGGCTCACGCATACGACGACGTTCATCTCAGAGAACATTGACGACATCAGGACGCGTGGGGACGTGGCGACGGATCTGTACAACGCCTGCGAGCACCGCGAGCGCAGCCAAACGATGACGGTGTCCTACTACCCGCGCACGTGGATTCTGACAGACGTGCAGCTCAGCGGCTCGTGAGGATCCCCGAGATGAAGCGCGCGCTGATAAGAAGGGGACCTCGTCTCTGATGCTCGAGGTCTCATCGCCACAGCTGGACCGTTGTCGACGCGCGGATTGAGTAGGATGGTGCGTGTTCTCACCGACGAGGTGGGGGCACCCGCCCAGCCCGAGCCTCGTCGTCACGAGACCACACGACACCAGTGAGACACCATGACCGACAAACTCACCACCTTCAACCCACACGACGCTCACTATGCAGGTGGGCAGTGACACGGAATAAACAGCCTCGGCCATTCGCCGTCGTCTTGGGAGTTGTCCTCAGTCCGGCGATCATTGCTCTCACGGCTGGCTTTATCATCGCCGAGGCGGTCCTCCAGACCGGCACGGGGCCTCATCTATTCCCTCGTCAAAGGCGGGTAGCTCGCCATCGCATCGCGTGTTTCCCTTCGATCTTTGTATCGTGATGAGACTAGCGGATATGGAAGATCATCCGCGCGGGAGCAGTCAACATGCAAATGGGCATGTTCGCCGTGAATGCCGCTCTTGGGATCGCACTCGGCGTCTATGGGTTCTACAACCTAGTCCCCTCCGCCCTCGATGTCGTTGCGGGCGTGCGTACCCAGACGGTCACCTCATGCACGTACTCCGTGGACCAAGTGACTCATAGGAGTGCGAGGCACGGAACCACAACCACCTACTACAAACCTACTACGCGATGGCCTTCGAGGACGGATCGTCGCACACAACAACACTGAAAAACAGTCACCAGGGGCAGCACCGATAACAGACTGATTGATTCCCTCACCTCCGCCTGCGCTCAACGCCCTTCCAGGAAGATGACCATCACCTACTACCCCTTCACCTGGATCCTCACCGACGTGCAACTAGTCGACTAGGCGTCGCACGGTCCCCGGCCTCGTCCGTCTCCGTCCCAGCTGAAAAGGTCCCTATGAGCAACGAATCCCACCCTACACCTCTCAGACACCGGTGTCCCAGCAGCCGTTCGCGCCCAGCACAGCCACTCGGGTCCCAACAAACGTATTCGCGACGCCTGCGCCCCAGCGCGCGCCGAAACGACCGTCGAGGGGAAGGGCCCGCGGTGTCGTCGCGCTTGTCATCGCTTTATTCATCTGTGAGTGCATGGCGATCTTCCTGTGGGTAAGCACCACGACCTATGGCTTCACCAGGCTCCTCTCCCTCGCGTTGGCCTACGGCGTCGCGTTCCGGATCATGTTCGCGTGTCTGGCAGCGATCATCCGGCAGCTGCTCAGCTTTCGACGGGCCGGGCGGGCAGGATCAGCATCCGGCCGTCGCAAGCGGCGCACAGCCCTGGCGCTGCCGGCCATCCTCCTCATTCCGAGCGCATACATTTCTCTGGCCCACGGAATGCCAGTTGTTGTTGACCTCATGACGGGGCCTCGCACCGTCACCGTGTCATCCTGCACCCACGAAGTGCGTACGCACCAGATTAAATTTGGAGACTACCGAGGCAGACCGACGTTTAGTCGAGAATTCACGATGACTCTTCCCGACGGAACCACCCGTCAAACAGTGATCGGGCTTCGCCAGTTCGGCATGCTGCTGAGATCGAGAGTCCTCTGTTCGATGCGTGCGTCACGCATGACGGGGAGACCTCTATGACACTCGACGTGTACTACCGGACCTGGGTGATTAGCGGCGCCAGGCTGGATTGACGAGGCTCGCCGTCGCTCCGGCGCACGTCGACGCCGGCGCGCGCCGCCTTGCGCGCGAACTCGATCGCATCAGGGGCCAAGATGCCCACGTCGCATGGGTGAGATGGGTGCTCATCGAGGCCGTGAGGGGTACTGTGGAAACCGACGAGTAAGTCGGTGCCTGGTCGCAACCGCACACCGGGATTCTCCCGGAACCTCACCCGATCCTGAGGAGGGGCCCTAGGCTCGTCGTCATGCACCCATCCGACAGGTAGCAGCCATGAGTAATCAGAACCCTTATCTCTCCCCTACGATCCGTCCACTGTCGACAGTCAACCCGCCAACCAGCCGCAGGTGCTGCAGCCGCAAGCAGACGACGCGCAGCCTTCCTTGCCGCCGCTGTCGTACCAGGGCTGGGAATACCAGGGGATCCCCTATACGGGAGGGCGTATGCCGCGTCGTCCGACGCCGACGAGGTCTCAGAGTGTTCCTTCCCCACCGATCCTTCCGGCGAGGGCACAGCACCGAAGAAGCACACGGGTGGTGGCTTCGCTCGCGCTCGTGGGTCTCCTCGTCGGCATGGTCTTCTATTTCTTCGGCGAAATGTTCGACTTCGGCACGGAACGGATCGTCTGACCCTCATCAAGTGCGCCGTCGCACTCGTCTTCGCCCTCGCCATGATTCCTCCCTATGCCGCTACGCGGCGCAACTACCTCATAGCGAGCGCACGGGGCGACGAGAAAGTGGCACAACAACGCCAGCTCGGCCGGGGCATGGTCGGTATCTTTGGCTTCGGATTCGCCATTTACGCGCTGTCGAACGGCGTTCCCGCGGTGCTTGACGTCGCCGACGGCCCACACACTGTCACGGTCACGTCATGCAGCTTCGAGCAGTACAAGACGAGTCGGTCACGCGCCCGCGGCGGCACTCGACCGTGTATGAGAACCAGTTCATCATGACGTTTGAGGATGGCTCGACCCACACGCAGACCGTTGAGACGGACAGCAAGGATGAGATTGCGAGGCAAGGGGACGTGACAGCCGTCCTCTACGAGGCCTGCGCCCTGCGCTCCGGCAACGCGACCATGACCATCGATTACTACACGCACTCGAGGGTCGTCGCGAGCGCGAGGATCAACAACTGATCGGTCGGCCGACATGCCCAGGAGGCCTGCGCCAGTGCCCCTGACCTCTTCCTCAACCTCTGCGACCCGAGAAGGATCCCGCATGTCACGCACGCGCTTCCTCCTCGTCGGGCGTCCTCCTCCCGCGCAAGGCCCGACACGCACAGGCGTCTCCTCAAGAAGATCGCCACCGCCATCGGGGCCGTCCTCGTGGCTCTGGTCATTGCTGCCATCGCCTCTTCTGGTTCATCGAGATCCACAGATTTCGGCCGCGATCGCGTCGTGGAAAGCGCAGGGCCTGCGGCGTTGGGTTCGTCTCGTCGCCGGGCCTCATCGCGCGCGTTCGCGTACCCGGCGTTTGGCGGGCCAAGCGCGACGTCGATATTGAGAAGTACAACCAGCGTTCCTTCGGCATCGTCGTCCCTGTGCGTCACCGCATTATTCGTGGGTTCCAGTCGATCAGCCGCGGCCTTCCCGCCTTCCACGACCTGAAGGAGGGCACCACCACCGTCACCGTCACCTCGTGCAGCTTCGAGCAGATGCCACGATCAAACCCGAAGACGCGCGCTGATCGTGCGCCCGACAACGGATGGGACAACGACCTTCACGATGACGCTCGCTGATGGCACCAAGCGCGCCACGGTCATCAGAACAGACAATGCGGGCGACACGTCTCGCGCGGCGGTCTCACGGTGTTCTCTACGATGCCTGCGCGCGGCGTTCCGGATCCGCTTCCATGACCGTGGAGGCCTACCCCCACACGTGGTCCATCGTCGAGGCGCGCATTGACTGAGGCCACTTCCTCCCGCCGCTCGGTAGTGTGCCATTGGCGCGCACGTCCTCGCCCAGCCGCCCCTGGTGTGCGAGCCTCGACTAGTCGTATCGGTACTGGGCAACGCGGGGTTGCCTGCAACCGTCGTCCTCGATCAACGAAGCCGTGAAACGGGGCGTGAAACGGGTCGGCTCACACCTGGGTGAGGATGCCCGAGATGAAGCGCGCGCTGTGGTCGAGGGCGGCCTCGGCCTCGGGAATAACGGGGACTGAGAGCACGTAGACGTGGAAGCCGTCCGGCTCCACGCGCAGGCGCACATCCACTCCAGCGCGAGCGGCCTTGCGCGCGAACTCGATCGCGTCTGGGCCCAGGATGTCCGCGTCGCCCTGGAAAATCCGCATCGGCGGCAGCCCCGCCGGGTCACCATACAGGGGGCTCACGCGCCAGTCGGCCGGATCCAGGTCGCCAGCCCACGCGCGGCCCGCCCACTCCAGCCCGGGAGCGCGCAGGATCTTGTCGCGCCCTTGCACGTCCTCAATCGCCGGGTTGGTCATCGTGACATCCACCCACGGCGCGTACAGGACGAGGCCATCCACCTGGCGGTTACCCGCGTCGCGGCGCTGCATGGCGAGGGACAGCGCCAGGCCGCCGCCCGCCGAGTCCCCAAAGATGACGACGCGGCCGAACTCAGCCTGGGCCTCGTCGATAGGGCTGGACGAAGTCGAAGGCTTCGGCCGCGGTGTGCTTGGGGGCGAGCGGGTAGTCCGGAATGATGACAGGCAGGCCGGTGCGGTCGATGAGGCCTTCGACGATACCCCACTGACCAGCGGCCATCGGGTACACATACGCTCCACCATGCAGATAGATGAGTACACCGCCCGAGCGCAGGCCCCGCTTCGGGAACACGCGGGTCACGCCTTTGTCGCGCGTCGCCATGAAACGCGCTCGCATCGACACAGGCATCGGGTAGGGCCGAGGGGCGTGGAGCGCCATCTGCTCCGTTGCTGCCTCGCTGTGCAGCAACGGAGGCACAAGCCCCATACAGAAGTGAACAACGCGCATCTGGAGGGACATGGGGCCTCTTTCACTCTTTCGGATCAACAAACGGTTTCTGTTCGCATCGGGACGCACCTGCGCGCCAACAGGTACCAGGATACGCTGCGAGAGTGGTTCGCTCCTCGCTGCGACGCGAGTGCAGCACCACGGCAGGTGCATGAGCACGGTGCCGCCCGTGCCGAAGTCAAAGGCTTTTGCACTTCTCACGGAAGTTCGAGGCGCCCGGTTGCATCAGGAACTCGCACCTCAGACGTTGACTGTCACTCACGCGGATAGGTTACGAGCATGCGGATAGGTTATGACGATGCGGATAGCTTATTAACCTATCCGCATGTGAATAACCTATCCACACACGGATAACCTATCCGCATGCACGGGTGCGCGATCACGCTCTGCAGCGAAGGATGGCCTCGCACCCCTTTTGCTGCGCTGCGAGGCCACAAACCTGCGGTGCACGCCCCAGGCACGGCGCAGGCCTGGTCCCACTCCCGCGCGCCCTTGCGTCACGTGCGCCTCGCACGGCCGCACCTGGCCCCTCCACCCGCGCGTACACAACGCGCATACGAAACGCGCCCGGACCAACCGGTCCGCGCGCAACGTACTCGGCTCAGGCGTTAGGACGCTTTGCCGTGGTTCGCGCCGTGCTTACGACGATCGCGACGCTTACGACCCCGCTTCGACATGTCATTCTCCTGGGTTTGTTGTCTCAGACTGAAGCATTTTTGCACACATTGGCCCAAACCACCAAGGCACAGGCCGTTCGCGGCGACGAAGGTCACCGAAAAACGGGCGGCAACCCCGGCCTCGTCAGCCCGCGCGGCGCGACGCGATCACGCACTGTCGCAGCGCTCCTAGCGCCAGGTGACGGACACGCTGGTGATCGATGCGACGACGCGGGCACGCAGCGCATCGGAGGCCCTGCTCAGTCTCGTAGCAGCCGCGCATGAGGGCGCGGACGTGGCGCTCGGCATCCAGGGCGTCGGCGCAGTGCGCGCAGGTGGCGACGTGCTTGATCATGAGGGCGCGGGCGCGCGCATCGGGGCCGGGCACGGATCCGGCGTCGATGAGGCCGCTGCGGCGGTCGCATTCCTCGCAGTCGATCAGTTCGTACAGGGCGTCCAGGACGTCCTGGCAGGTCACGTGAGTGTTCACTTGGCTCCTCCGATCCCGTATTCCGCGGCGACGTCGGCCAGCGCGGAGCGCAGGTTCTTGCGCGCCCGGTTCAGTCGGCTCATGACGGTCCCCATGGGAACTCCTAGTTCTTCGGCGATTTCTGTAGCTCATACCTCAACGTCAGCCATGAGGACAACCATCCGGTGTTCCTCTGAGAGCGAATCGAGGGCGTCGCGCAGCTGAGCGGAGGGAAGCGCCTCGAGCGCCCTCGACTTCCGCGGATTTGAGGCCGACCTCCGAGTGGGAGGCGGCGTCGGCGAGCTGCCAGTCTTCGACGGTGTCGCTGGAGGCGCGCTTGGGCGAGCGCTGCGCCTTGCGGTAGCTGGTGATGTAGGTGTTGGTGAGGATCCGGTAGAGCCAGGCCTTGATGTTGGTGCCGGGCTGGTACTGGTGGAACTTCTGGTAGGCCTTGAGGTAGGTCTCCTGAACCAGATCCTCCGCGTCGGCGCGATTGCGGGTCATGCCCAGTGCCGCGCCGAAGAGTTGGTTCATGAGGGGCATCGCTCGTCCATGAAGCGTGCCCTCGAGCTCGGCACCATCCAGAGCGGACGAGGCCGGGCGGCCTCTGGTGCCTGCGGCGTCGGTGAGGGGGTCGTCGTATCCATCGCTTCCAGCGTAGTCGCGCGCGTGCGGCGCGAATGGGAGTGGTCGATGGGCGGTCATACTGAGGGCAACGCCTCACCCCTCTTTATTCCACAACCCTCACCAACTGTGGGTTGCACCACTTTCACCCTGTTGTTTGGGAGTGGTCGGGCCGTTCGGCTTCCCCCAGGGACAAAGGTGTCGAACAATAGGGGTATGAATCTGCTGCGCGTTGTTGCCCGTCCCCTGCTCGCCGCCCCGTTCATCGCCGACGGGGTTGATGCCCCTCATGCATCCGCGTTTCCACGTGAGGCGCCGCGGGCGTTCGTCCCCTCATCGACAAGGCGACCGACGCGGTCGGCCTGGAGCCACTGACGGATCAGCAGCTGGCCGTCGCGAACCGTGTGACGGGTGCGGTCACGGTCGTCGCCGGTCTGCGTTTCGCGCTGGGCCGCAAGCCCCGCGTGGCCGCCCTGACCCTGGCTGCCATCGGCGCACCGATGGCCCTCGTAACGCTCCCTACCGGGCACGACGCGCGGCCTCGTCCAAGGAGCGAGATCAAGCGCCGCCGCTACCGCACGCTGAATAAGGCGGGCCTGGCTGCGGGCGTCCTCCTCGCGTCGACGGACCGCGTCGGCCAGCCCTCGGCCCTCGTCGCCCACGCGATGCGCCGCGACCAGCGCCGCGCGATCGCTGCGGCCGAGGCCGCCGTTGTGGAGCGTCTGAGCGGCACCGCTCGTGAGCGCGCCCTGGCCCTGCTCCCTGGCCGCCTCCCCGTGGATGCCACGGTCGAGGTGCCAGGTTCGAAGTCGATCACGGCGCGCGCCTCTACCTGGCGGCCGTCGCCGATTCTCCTCCGTCATTCGGGTGCTCTGGACGCGCGCGACACGCGCCTATTCGCGGCCGCCCTTGAGGTGATGGGTGCGCGCGTCGAGGACGACGGTGCGGGCATCCTGCGCGTCACGCCGATGTCGCTGCCGCCGCGCGGCGGTCGCATCGAGTGCGGCTTGGCCGGCACCGTCATGCGTTTCCTCGCCTCCCCTGGCGGCGCTGTCCCCGAGGAGACGCTCTTCGACGGGACGAGCAGGCCTACGCACGCCCCTCGGCCCGCTCCTGACGCCCCTGGTGCGCATGGGCGCGACCGTCACCTACCACGGTGAGCGCGGGCACCCTGCCTTCACGATCCAGGGCCCGATCCACACGCCGCTGGGCGCGCAGGCCTCGGGTGGACTCTCGTCCTCTTCGCAGTTCCCTTCCGCGTTGCTGCTTGTCTCTCCCTCGTGGGCGATCCCTCTTCGTGTCGGCTCCGAGCGTCGTCCCGTCGATGCCGCACGTGAGATGACGCTGGCGTCCTCGCGGGCGCAGGGCATCGACCTGGAGGTCGTGGACGAGGGCCGCGCGAACCCGTCCACCTGGCACATCTTCCCGTCGCGGCCCGTCGGCGGCGACATCACCGTCGAGCCGGACCTCGTCCAACGCCGGGCCCCTTCCCTGGCCGCCGCTGATGGTGACGGTGGCGCGTGCGTATCCCGGCATGGCCGGGGGCGACGACCCAGGCGGGCGATGCCTGGCGCGCGCTGCTGGGCCACATGGGCGCAACCATCACCCTGGACGAGGAGGGCCTGACCCTGAACGGTCCGGGCGCCGGCAACTACCCGGGCATCAAGGCGACCATGGCCGAGGTCGGAGAGCTCACCCCCACCCTGGCCGCGATCTGCGCCTACGCCTCGACCCCCTCACACCTGAGCGGCATCGCGCACCTGCGCGGACACGAGACCGACCGCCTGGCGGCCCTGGTCGCCGAGATCAACCGCGCCGGCGGGCAAGCAGAAGAGACCGAGGACGGCCTGATCATCACACCGCGCCCGCTCCACGCCGCACAGATCCACTCGTACGCGGATCACCGCATGGCGACCTTCGGCGCGATCCTGGGCCTGGTGACGCCCGGCATCACGGTCGACGACATCGCCTGCACGTCCAAGACGCTGCCGACCTCGAGGCCATGGGGCCTCGCTCGTGAGCGCAAAACGGTGAGGGAAGCACCCCGGCTACCCCGGCCTCGTCCGTCGAGGAGGAGGAGTGATGGCGCGCCGCGACACCGGAACCGACGACCTGCGCGTGCGCGTGCGCGCCGGCAAAGGGCTCGCGCCCGCGCACGAAGGACCGGCCGGACTGGTCCTCCAGCCGCTGGGCCGCGTCATCGGCATCGACCGCGGCCGCCACCAGGTGAGCCTGAGGAGGACGGCACGCGCGTGGTCGCTGTGCGCGCCCGCGAGCTGGGGCGTGGCTCCGTCATCATGGGCGACCGCGTGCGCCTCACCGGCGACTTGTCCGGCTCGCCCCTGACACGCCTCGCGCGCATCGTCGCCGTCGAGGAACGCTCCTCGGTGCTGCGCCGTTCCCTCGAGGATGCACCGATCAGCGAGGCGAGAAGGCTATCGTCGCGAACGCGGACACCATGTGCATCGTCGTGGCGCTGGCGGATCCGCCGCCGCGCACCGGCATGATCGACCGCTGCCTGGTCGCCGCTTTCGAGGCGGGCTCGACCCCGTCCTCGTGCTGACGAAGGCGAGACCTGGCCAGCGCGGACGAGCTGATCGCCGCCTACGAGGACTTTTGACGTGCGCGTCAGCTCACGAGCGCCGAGGCCGGCCAGGCTGATCCGGCGTCGCCGAGCTGCGGGACCTGCTGGCCGGCCACTGGTCGGTGCTGGTGGGGCATTCGGGGCTGGAAAGTCCACGCTCATCAACCTGCTTCGTGCCGGGCGCGGGCCGCGCGACGGGGTCACGTCAACGAGGTGATGGGACGCGGACGCCACACCTCCACATCCCTCGGAGGCCTTCGAGCTGGACGAGGGCGGCTGATCGTGATACGCCCGGCGTACGTTCTTTTCGGGCCTGGGGCACGTGAGCGTCGCCGACGTGCTCGGTGTCTTCCCGACGTCGCGGAGGCGGCCGCCTGGTGCCTGCCACTGTGCTCGCACGGCGAGGAGGAGCCCTCGTGCGCGCTTGACAGTTATGCGCGAGCCACCGGCCCTTCACCATCGACGAGGCCGGGGATGAGGGATGCGGATCGGGTGCGGCCTGAGCGCGCTTCCCGCGTGGCGTCGGTGCGCAGGCTCCTCGAGGCCGTGGCGACGGCGGAGGCTGCCAGCAAGGCGGCTCGGTAAGCAAAAATGTGTGCCGAAAGGCCTTGACAGCGCTCCCCCTGCGTGGACAATGAGGGTATAGCGATGGTCGCTATCTCTGGTTCACAAGGTCGTGATCGCTATGTCCACCATTGAGTCTCTCTTATCGGCAACACTGCGGGGCTTTCGCGGGTCGACAAGGTCCTCCGCTACTTCTTCTTTTCGCGCTGTTGATCGGCACGGTCGTCTATTCGATTGGCGGCACCTTCTTCGGGAAGGACAACCGCCTGCATGACTACGGGCTCGCCGACGCTGCGTTGCTCCTCGCTGTCTGCATCCCTGGCTATTCGCGTCACATTCCTGGCGCACACCGGGCACTTCGGGCCTGCGAGTGGGTGGTGATGGCTTGTTCCCTCGTATGTACCGCCACTGTCATCGTCGGTGACGTCACGGACCACGGAGTCCGCCCCTGACCCCCTACAACATGCCAGTGGAACGTCGCCATGGGCGCGGGCTCAGGCCCTTCGTGTTTTTCTATTCTCCTGGTCTCCAGGAGCGGGCGCCGACGCGGGCTGATTCCCCGGCCAGCTAGAGCCGGGCAGCCGGTCGCCCGCGCGTCAGGCGCGCGGGCGCTCAGCGCCGGAAGCGGCGCACGAAGTTTTGGAGCACGAGGCGCGAGGGATCCGTGTCCACGGTCGCAACCTGGGCGCGGATCGCCTCGGCCTTCTCGACCGGGTAGTAGCGGCCCGCGTACTGGTCGATGCGCACGTTAACGCCCCTCGAGGTCCATCTCGGGTGGAACTGGTCGCCCACGCGGCCTCGCCCACGCGCACCATCTGGATCGGGGTGTCGTCCCCGGCCAGGAGGACCTGCATGCCCGGGGCCAGCTTGCGCACGGCCCGTGGTGGCCGACGTAGGAGTGGAAGCGGTCGGGCGTGCCCTCCAGGAGCGGATCCTCGCGCCCCGCGTCGGTCTTCGTCAGCGCGATGCCGCTGATTTCCTCGCCGTGATGGGTGTCAATGACGCCGCCCAGGTGCAGGGTGAGGGTCCCAAGTCCGTAGCACAGTCCCAGGATCGGGAAGGACTCGCCGAGCGCCCGGTCGTAGAAGGAGCGCAGCCAGGCCTCGGCGCGCACCTGGCGTTCTTCCTTCAGGTGGTCGTCGGCGTTCGCGTCCCACGGGGACCCGCAGATAAACGCACCCGAGTACTCGGAGAGGTCGAGGTCGGGCAGCTCCCTCTCCATGCGCACCTGGCGAACCTGGTCGGGGGTGAGTCCCGAGAAACGAGGCAGGTCGGCGGTCTCTGCGGCCAGGACGGGGCCGTCGTCGCGCGAGGTCAGCATGAGGAAGGGCTTGGTCATGCCCACCATGCTATCGACTACCTGCGCGCATGCATAAGGTGTCCGCCTTCCAAGCGTGTGTGACGGACGCAGATGTGGGCGGGCTCTGCCACACTGGGAGCATGTTGATTCTGCACACCTCCGACTGGCACCTGGGACGCACGCTGCACGGCGCGTCCCTGGGCGACAGCGCGGACGCGTTCATCGAGTGGCTGGTTGCCCTGGTGCGTGAGCGCGGCGTGGATGCCGTGCTCATTTCGGGCGACGTGTTCGACCGCGCGGTCCCGCCCGTGGATGCGCTCGCGCGGATGCGCTGCGCCCTGCGCGAGCTGACGGCGCTGACGACGGTCATCCTGACGTCGGGAAACCACGATGGGGCCGCGCGCCTGGGGCTTTTCGCCGACATGCTGACCCCCTCGCTGCACGTGGTGACGGACCCCGAGGCGATCGGCACGCCGGTCGAGGCCGGGGGTGCTCTCGTGTACCCGATGCCCTACCTGGAGCCCGACCTCGTGCGCCAGAGCCTGTCGGACCTGCCTGCGCAGGGCGAGGACGACCTGCCCGCTCCCCTGCCCCGCTCCCACCAGGCGGTTCTGGCGGCTGCCCTGCGCCGGGTGCGCGCGGACCTTTCGGCTCGGCGAGACGCAGGCGACGAACGCCCGGCCATCGCGATGCCGCACGCCTTCGTGACGGGCGCCCAGTCCTCGGACTCCGAGCGCGACATCCAGGTGGGCGGCGTGCCCTCCGTGTCGGCGGACCTGTTCGACACGCTCGGGGACGAGGAGCCGCTGGCCCACGGCCTGGACTACGTGGCGGCCGGGCACCTGCACCGCCCGCAGGACATTTCAGGAGCTACGGTTCCAATCCGATACGCGGGCTCCCCCATCGCGTATTCCTTCTCCGAGGCCGGGGCCACCAAGTCGATCACGCTCGTGAGTACGGACGCCACCTCGGTGACCAACATCGAGGTGGTGCCCATCCCGACGCTGCGGGGCATCGCGGTACTCGAGGGAACCATGGATGAGCTGCTCGCGGATCCCGACGAGGCCACCACGGCCTCGTACGTGTCGATCACGGTCACGGATGACGCTCGCCCCGAGCGCATGGTGCCGCGCATCCGAGAGGTCTACCCGCACGCTCTCGTCGTCGTTCACCAGCCCTCCCAGGCCCCCACGCTCGCTCCCGCGATGACCGTACGCGCGTCCCGCGATCCGCGCGAGGTCACGGAGGAGTTTTACGAGGCCGTGGGCGGGCGGGCGCTAAACGTTCAGGAGCGCGAGCTGGCCCTGGACGTGTGGGCGCAGCTTCGAGGAAAGGACATGCAGTGAAGATTCGGTGGCTGCGTATCACGGGCATCGGCCCCTTCGCGGGTGAGCACACGGTCGACTTTTCGGCCTTCGAGGACTCGGGCTTGTTCCTCCTGGACGGGCCGACGGGCGCGGGCAAGTCCACGCTCATCGACGCGATTACCTTCGCCCTGTACGGGGACGTGGCGCGCACGAAGGATGCGTCGAAGGACCGCCTGCGATCCAACCACATCACGGATTCGGATCCGTCGGAGGCGGACCTGGTGTTCGAGGTGGCGACCGGCATCTACCGGGTGACGCGCACCCCCGCCTACACCCCGGCGGGCAAGAAGTCGCAGCGCAATTCGAAGTCGACGCTCACGCGGGTCGTGGAGGATCCGGACGCGCCGGACGGGTGGCGTACGGTGGAGCTGATCGCGTCGGGTCCCCGCGACGTGGGCTTTGAGATTCCGCGCATCGTGGGCCTGGATAAGGACCAGTTCCTGCAGACGATCGTGCTCCCGCAGGGCAAGTTCTCCCAGTTCCTCAACGCCACGTCGGATGCTCGCGAGCAGATCCTGCGCGACATTTTCGACACACAGATCTACGTGGATTTCACGAAGGCTCTCGTCGATGCTGCCGCCTCGTCGAAGCGCGGCATCGAAGAGCGGCGTGTGGCTGCCATCGGCGCTTTCGAGCGCGTTCGGGCGCTGAATGAGGCCCTGAGCGAGGACGTGCACACGGATGCTCCCGGCGCGCAGGAGCGCTCAGCCGCCGCCGAGGAGGCCGATCAGCTGGATGCGGGCGCGGAGGATTCCCAGCGCCGTGACGCGCTGGGCCGAGGAAGCATGCGAACGCGCACGCGAGGCGCACGCGCAAACCCTGCGCGTTGCCGAGGCGGCCACGGCAACCGCGCGCGACGCTTCTCGTGCTCTGTCCGAGGGGCGTGCCCTGGCTGAGGCCCAGGCGGAGTACGCGCGCGTGAGCGCGACGCTCGCTGAGTTGACTGCATCGGAGGAAGCAATCGCATCCGACCGTGAGCTCGCGGGGCAGGCCCGCCGGGCGCTGGCCGTGGCTCCCCTCGACGCGGCCGAGGCCTCGGCGCGCGCTCGTCTGGAGGCTGCGGGAGACCAGGTCGCAGCCCTGTCTCCCGCCCTCGGAGACGAGGATTCCATCGATTCCACATCCTTGACACCCGAGGCCGTGGCCGCTCTCGGCGAGCGGGCGCAGGATCTGCGCGACGAGGCGACGCGCACGCGCGGTTCTCTCGAGGAGGCCCTGGCCGTCGAACGTTCGCTGCCCGAAGCGCACACCCAGATCGAGTCGCTGCGCTCCCAGCATGAGCAGGCATTGGCGCGCATCTCGTCGATCGAGGCCGAGCGCGAGGCGTTGCCCCTGCGCATCGAGCAGGCCTCCGAGGCCCTGCGCCTCATGCGAGCGGATGCCGACACGCTGCCCGAGGCCGCGTCCGCGCTGCGCGTCATCAACGAACGCCTGGATGCCTCCATGCAGGCGGACCTGCTGCGCTCGGCCCTCCTCGGAGCATCGGACGAGCTGCGGGAGGCCACGGTCGCCGCGAAGCTCGCGAACGCAGCGGCGGCTGACGGCCACGACCTGTGGATCGCGCAGAGCGCATCGGCGCTCGCACGCGAACTCGAGGAGGACACGCCTGTCCCGTGTGCGGCTCCACCGCTCACCCCAATCCAGCACCGGCCGCGGACGGGGAGATCACGCGCGAGCAGGTCGCGGAGCTCGACCAGGCGCGAGACCGCGCGGAGTGCCGCGCTGCGAGATGCGCAGGCGCGCCACCAGGATCTCGTGCGTCGTATCGCCCAGCTCAACGAAGTGGCCGGCGCCCCACTCCAACTCTCGAGACCGAGCGGGATCGAGCCGCCGAACTCGTTGCGAAGCTCGAGGCTCTCAGCCCGCAGATCACAGAGATCGAGGCGGCCCTCGCGCAGGAGCGCGCCCGCCTCGACGGCCTCACGGACTCCCTCGCGAGCGCCCGCGAGGCCGCCGCGTCCTCGCATCCTCCCTGCAGGAGCGCGAATCCGCTCTGGCCGCGGCTGAGGCTCGTGTGGAGGCTGAGCGCGCCGACTTTGCCTCCCTCGATGAGCGCGCTGCAGCCCTGGATGAGCGCGCACGCCGGGCGGCAGCTTTGGCCGGGGCCTGCGCCGATTGGGACAATGCCCGCGCCGCGCTCGCGCAGGCGCAGCGTTCCCTGCGGATGCACTGACAGAACAGGGCCTTCAGGCCGACACGTGGCGCACGCTCCTGCTTCCTCTCCCCCAGGTCGAGGCTCTCGAGGCACGCGTGGCCGCGCACGAGAAGGCACTCTTCGCGGCACGCGAAGCGCTTGCTTCGGAGCGCCTGACCCGCGCGGCAGCAGCGTCCGCACCGGACCTTGAGGCTCTCACCGAGGCCGCCCGCAAGGCCGAGGAGGACGCCGCTGCAGCTGCCCGGGCCTCGGGCATTCTCGAGCAGCACTGCGCTCAGCTGGACGCCGCCCGAGCCTCCCTCGAGCAGGCGTTGGAGGCGCTTAGCCGCGCCCGGGAGCAGGCCGGTCCCATCCGCCGCCTGGCTGACATTGCCGCCGCGTCCGGCCCTGAGAACCTGGCCTCTACTCCCCTATCGGCCTGGGTGCTCATCGCGCGCCTAGAAGAGGTGTTGGCGGCCGCGAACCCGCGCCTGGCGGCGATCTCGTCGGGCCGCTACGAGCTCGTGTCCGTCCCCGACGACGGCACCGCCTCGCGCAAGTCCGGCCTGGGCCTGGCGATCATCGATCACGACACGGATGCGCTGCGCAGCCCGCGCACGCTGTCGGGCGGGGAAACGTTCTACACGTCCCTCGCGCTGGCGCTCGGCCTCGCGGATGTCGTCTCTGCCGAGGCCGGTGGGGTCGAGCTGCGCACGATGTTCATCGACGAGGGCTTCGGATCGCTCGACTCGCACACGCTGAGCCTGGTGATGGCGCAGCTCCAGGCGCTGCGCTGCGCGGGACGCACGGTCGGCGTCATCTCGCACGTCGAGGAGATGGCGACCCAGATCGCGGACCAGATCCAGGTGCGGCCTCTGCCGGAGGGCGGATCGACCCTCAGCGTGCGCGCGTAGGTGTCAGCCCTGGTGCAGGGCCAGGACGTCGGGGCGCTCGGAGCGGTCGAACCACGCCAGGGAGGACTCCCACAGGGCGGCCACGGCATCGTCAGCGTCCTCCTGCGTGTCAGCGCTCAGGACAGCCTGCACCGCGGGCAAGGCGTCGGGCAGGTCCGCGAGGATGGCGGCGACGTCCGACCAGGTGTATTCAAAGGCCGGGGCCGCGAAAATGCGGGGTTCGATCTGCTCGCCGGGAGTCAGCGTCGTCGAGGTGGGGGTGTCGACGGCCAGGACGACACGAGCGGCGCCCGCGCCCTGCGTCTCGCGTGCCAGTTCGAGGGAAGACAGCGCCGCCTCGGTGATGGCGTCGTCCTCGAGGACCTCGATGTCCTCGCCACTCATGCCGGCCTCGGGCACACACAGGACGCTGCGCACGGGCGGCAGCGGGACGGACAGGTCGGACAGGACGGCGGGAACGTAGACGCGCATGGTCACAGTGTAGGCACCCACCGCTCGACAATCGCCTGCAACGCGTCGGAGGCGTCGCAACGCGTACCGTTTTCTCCCAGAGCCTTGCCTCGCAGGGAAGCCCGCCCAACGCCCTCATCTTCGGGAACGACGTGGAAAATGCAGTCGGGCATGAAGGCGCCGATCGCCGCCTGCAGGGAGGGCACGGGGTGCGGGCCGATAGCTGCGGTGCTTACGCGGTTGACGATCACCTCGACCGGAATGTCGCGCTCTTGTTCCTCCCACCACCGCGCCAGGAAAGAGAGGCGGTTGATGCCGACGATGTCTCCGCGGGCGACGATGACGAGCCGATCGGCGCGCTCGAGCACCCGAGCGCGGCATCGTCGCGGCTGGCCCCACGCGAGGCCTTTCCAGCGAGGTCGACGCAATGTCAACGACCGAGTAGCGGGCGCTCAGACGCAGGGCCCCGACGATGGATTCGATGCCGGGTTTGCTCACTTCGCGCCAGCGGTGCGGCGTCACGAGGCCCGTGATGATGTGCAGGTTTTCGGAGCGCATGACGGCTGCCCCGAGCGTGTCCGCGGGCGTGATAGGGCCACGCGAGGCCGTCCGCGCCAAGGTGGACAGACCCGACGCATGGACGGGAAGGCCCAGCAGGTGCGCGATCGTCGGGTTGGCGGTATCCGCATCGACGAGGAGGGTGGGCCCGTGGGCGGACAACGCAGTCGCGATGCCGACGGCGAGGGTCGTGCGCCCGGGCGCGCCGGATGTCCCCAGACGGCCAGCACGCTACCCGGAGCGGAGGGCGGAGGGGCGGCGGGGGCGCGGATGAGGCCGCGGCAGGGGTCGAGCGGCGCGTGCGCGTCGCCGCGATGAGAGATTGACGACCTGGTCGGGGCTGCCGGGCGCGGCGACCGACGCGACCCCCAGGGCGATGAGGCGGGAGCGCTCGTGATGGGGCGCGAGGGCAACGACGACCATTCCGCAAGCGCGCAGCGATTCAACGGTCTCGATCGTCAGGTCGGGGTCGGATCCGTCGATGACCGCAAGGTCGGCGAGGCCGGCGCGGGCCGCGGCAACAACCTCAGCCAGATCAGCGCAGCGCCGGACGATGGCAAGGACATCCGATCGGCCCCTGAATCGCCTGGATGAGGGGTGCCTCGTAGCGTTGATCAGCGAGGATAACGACCCCGTGGACGGAGCTCACGGTGCCCCATCGGGACCGCTGCCAGCTCGTCGGTCGAAGACTGCGCTGCGAGGAGGACCGGAATGATTGGGCATTCGCGAGGATCTCGATCCGCTGACCACGCCGAGACTGGGACGAGGCCTCGATTCGGCGGACGAAGGTGAAGGTCCCCTCGATCCGCGCGCGCTGATTGCCAGCCTGTCCCTGCGTGCGCGCGGGGATAGCCCACAGCCGGATCCGCGTTCCGTCCACGACGCCATCCGGCAGCCCAGCACTGACCGTGACGGCCACGCGCAGCATGTCTGTCTGCGCTGTTCCACTGTCCCCCTGCGACAGATCCGTGCGCATGACGATCTGGCCGGGGGTAATCTGCCGAGTCGCGACGGACCCCATGGGAGCCTCCGACGTGGGAACGTAGACGTCCGAGTCGACGCTGAGACAACCTCGCGGACATTGTCCGCGGTGAGGGTTTCCCCCGGGGCGATAGTCGTCGTCGCGGCGTAGACGCGGCTTCCTCCCCGCAGGAGGCCGCTGAGAGCACTGAATGCGATCACGGACGCGATGATGAGGACCAGGCCGATGACGAATCGACGGTCCATCTTGCCGGGGGCGCGCGTCGGGATCGACACTGAAGCTGAGACGCGTTTCACTCTTCTATGATGCACGCTCAACCGCAAAAGCGGTAGGTTGCCGACTATTCATCAGAACCAACCGATTCGATCGGCGAAATGACGCGTAAAAATTGCCGACTCAAACCAATCAAACGAAGCAACCCCTAACTGATAGCATAGTTGCCATGGCAACACGATTCCTCACTCTCGCTGACGTCGCCGAGACCCTGAATCTCACGATGTCAGCCACCCGCGCCCTCGTTTCCTCCGGCGAGCTTCCTGCCATTCAGGTGGGCGGCAAGCACGTCTGGCGGATCGAAGAATCCGTCCTGGAGCAGTTCATCCAGGATCAATACGCCGCGACGCGCGAGCGTCAGAAGGCGGAAAACGCTCACTAATCGGCCGACCATCGCTGGCCGAGCACGCGGAGTCGACGAAGCCCCGCAAGCGCCAGCGACACGGTCATGCCACCTACTTCATCCCGGCCGTCATAGGCGAAGGCCTCTCCATCCAGGGCGACATCGACGTGGTCCGCGTAGACCGCGTCGATGATCCCCCGATGGTCACCCCCGTCGGATTCGATGACGACTCCGACACCGCATGCACCTAGTTCGCGCAGAACATGGCCAACGCCGACGCCTCCTCGCACGGAGGACTCGCGCGCAACACTGCGCCCGAGGGCCAGGCCGCGACGATTGCGGAGAGCATGATCAGGCTGTCGTCGCGACTTCCGCGTAGGAGCACCCACGAGCGGGTCGAATCGAGCACCGCCCCCGTGATCGTCGAGCCCCTCGCAGCGCCAACGTGATATCGCCGTCGGCACCGGCCAGGCGGGCAGACAGAGTGACCGAGGCGCGTTCAGCATCGGTGAGTTCGTCGATGAGCGCATCGAAATCGCGACCGCGCTCATCATCGAATTGTGCTTCTAGCTCGGCAATGAACGCTGACATATCCATGCCCCTACGATGCCACATTCATGCGCCACACATCACATTTAGGTAACATGAACTAACGCGTATTGACATAGTACACAATGAAGCGGATAGTTAATGCATCGAATCCGTCCACTCAATGAAGAGTTCACCATGACTGATGATTCACTGACCGTCGCCGGCCAATCGCACCTCACCGACGCGTTTCTCTGGCTCGTTGGTGCCCCGCTGTGCCTCCTCGACGCACTCTATCTCTCCCACCTCGCTCCCCCACTGAGCGCGGAGCGTCCCGAGACGCTCGTCGTCTGGGTTCTCGGCATTGCTGCCCTCGCACTCCTGGCGTGGAGTCTGCTGTGCTCAGCGTGCGCTCACCTCGCGCTCCTGCGCATTGCTCCGCCCGCGGCACGCGCAGCCGCACGATTCTTCGTCTCCCGTTGCGGAACCCGTCTCTCGCGGTCGCTTTTTAACGCGCGCAGGAGCCAGCGCATTGATTGGCTCCGCACTCGTCACCGGAGCACCCGCCGCGGCGACCCTGGCGGCTCCGCAGGAACAGACCTCCCCGCTGTCTCTGTGACGTGGGCGGATACCCCCAGTACCCCTTCCCCCAACCAGGAGGCGACACAAACGGCGCCGTCCTCACTACCCGTGCCCACGCAGGATGCACCGGCGCCAGACGCGCCCGCTGGCCCCACCTCGATCACGGTCGAGGCGGGCGATTCACTCTGGTCGATCGCCGCCTCCCTGCGCCCCGATGGGGACGACGCGCGTATCGACGCCACCTGGCGGGCGATCCACGCAGCCAACTCCGAGTCGGTCCACGACCCCGCTCTCATCTACCCCGGACAGACACTCGCCATCCCCCAGGACCCTGCCATGAGCACCCAGATCGCACCCTCGGCCTCGCGCCTCCGAGGCCCCCAGACGACGGACCAGCACAAGGCCCACTCCCCACCCGTCCGATCCAGCCCGCCCCGTTCCGGTGGGAGTCAGGATCCTGCGTTGGCCTACAGGGCGGTAACATCGCCGACACCAACCCACTACGTCACCCTCCCACGGGAGAATCTCCCGGATCCCGGACCGTGGGCGGCGAACCTCGCACGCGCCATCGTCGAGGTCGTCACGGGCGTTCGTCAGGCACCCCAGCTGCGCCGTTGGATGCCGCCCGACCTCTACGGAGCCCTCGCGTGCGTCCACATGTCGCCGTGCGCGGGGAACGAGGCCCGTCCACGTGCGCACGTGTCCCCTCGACGAGCGCACGACAGAGGCCGCCGTCATCGTCTCCACCGTGTCACGCACCTACGCTCTTGCTCTGCGTCTCGAGGAGTACCACGGACGCTGGATCACGACGGCCCTCGAACTCGCCTGACGGACCGGCCGCACGGCTCGACGGATACACAAACGGGTGAGGGGGCTCCCGCAGGAACCCCCTCACCCGTGACGTGTACCGATCAGCGGCGGCGACGCTTCTTAGCGGCAGCGCGACGCTCCGCGCGGTTACCGCTCGACGAGGACGCGGCCGACTCGGTGCCTTCAGCGGAGCTGTAGCTCACGCGGCTGGCGCCTGCGCGGCCCACGTTACCCATCACCGAACGGGCGTGAGCAACGGCCTCGCGCGCGGCCGCGGAGGCCGCAGACTCGGCGGCGGCAACGTCCTCGACGCTGGGCTCAGAAGAGGACGACGAGGCCTCCTCCTGCGCGGGAGCGACGCTGGCGGCAGCGATCGAACCGCCGGCCTCCTCCTCGGCGGCGGCCAGCGCGCGCTCGAACTGCTTGGCGTAGGAGAACACCTGCTGGACGGACTCCTCACGGATGCGCTCGACCATCGCCTGGAACATCTGAGCGCCCTCGTCCTTGTACTCGACGAGCGGGTCGCGCTGACCCATCGCGCGCAGGCCGATGCCTTCCTTCAGGTAGTCCATCTCGTAGAGGTGCTCGCGCCACAGGCGGTCCACCACGGAGATGACGACGCGACGCTCGAGGGTACGAATGGGCTCATCGCCCAGCTGCGCCTGCGCCAGCGGGTTGGCATTCAGGCGATCCTCGGTGTCCGCGTAGACGGCGTGGATGTCGCCGACCAGCTCGGTCACCAGGTCGTCGCGTACGAGGACGCAGCACCACCGTGCTCCTCCTCGACCTCTTCGATCGTGACCGACGGCGGGTAGTAGGCGCGCAGGTGCTCCCACAGGGTGGGCAGATCCCACTCGTCCACGGGCTTGTCGGCGATCGCCTCGTCGACCAGGCCGGTCACGAGGGACTCCATGAACGCGCGCATCTGCGGGCCCATGTCCTCGCCCTCGAGCACCTTCCGGCGCTCGGCGTAGATCGTCTCGCGCTGACCCGTCATGACGTCGTCGTACTTCAGGACGTTCTTACGGATCTCGAAGTTGCGGGCCTCCACCTGGTGCTGGGCCGACGCGATCGAGCGCGACACCATGCGGTTTTCCAGCGGCATGTCCTCCGGGTAGGCGCCTGAGGCTGCGATGCGCTGCGCCATGCCCGAGTTGAACAGGCGCATCAGGTCGTCTTCCATCGACAGGTAGAAGCGGGACTCGCCCGGGTCACCCTGACGGCCGGAACGTCCGCGCAACTGATTGTCGATACGACGCGACTCGTGGCGCTCCGAACCGAGCACGTACAGGCCGCCCAGCTCGCGCACCTCCTCGCGCTCGGCCCTCGACGGCCTCTTCCGCGGCCTCGAGAGCCTTGGGGCCACGCCTCGCGGTACTCCTCCGGGTTCTCCTTCGGGTCGAGGGCCCCTCAGCAGCCAGGTTCGCCTGGGCGAGGAACTCCGAGTTACCACCCAGCATGATGTCGGTACCACGGCCGGCCATGTTCGTGGCCACCGTGACCGCGCCCTTGCGGCCGGCCATCGCGACGATGGCGGCTTCGCGGGCGTGCTGCTTGGCGTTGAGCACCTGGTGCGGAATGTGCTTCTTCTTGAGCATCTGTGAGAGCAGCTCGGACTTTTCGACCGAGGCGGTACCGATGAGGACCGGCTGGCCGGCCTCGTGGCGCGCCACGACGTCCTCGATGATCGCGTTCAGCTTGCCCTTCTCCGTCGGGTAGACGAGGTCGGGCTGGTCCTTGCGAATCATCGGCTTGTTCGTGGGGATCGGGATGACGTCGATCTTGTAGGTCGACGCGAACTCCGCGGCCTCTGTCTCTGCAGTACCGGTCATGCCGGAACGCGAGCCCTCGGGGTACAGACGGAAGTAGTTCTGCAGCGTGATCGTGGCGAGCGTCTGGTTCTCGGCCTTAATCTCCACGCCTTCCTTGGCCTCGATCGCCTGGTGCATGCCGTCGTTGTAGCGGCGGCCCGGCAGGACACGACCCGTGTGCTCGTCGACGATGAGGACCTCGCCGCCGTCCACGATGTAGTCGCGGTCCTTAAAGAACAGCTCCTTGGCGCGGATCGCGTTGTTGAGGAAGCCGATCAGCGGGGTGTTCGCGGCCTCGTAGAGGTTCTCGACGCCCAGCTGGTCCTCGACCTTGTCGATGCCCGGCTCCAGGATGCCGACGGTCTTCTTCTTTCGTCGACCTCGTAGTCCCTCGTCGCGCTTGAGCAGGCGCGCGATGCGGGCGAACTCCACGTACCAGCGGTTCAGGTCACCGTCAGCGGGACCCGAAATGATGAGGGGGGTACGCGCCTCATCGATAAGGATCGAGTCAACCTCGTCGACGATGACGAAGGCGTGGCCGCGCTGGACCATATCCTCGGGCACCTGCGCCATGTTGTCGCGCAGGTAGTCGAAGCCGAACTCGTTGTTCGTACCGTAGGTGATATCGCAGGCGTACATCTCGCGGCGCTCCGCCGGCGTCTGGCCCACGAGGATACAACCGCAGGTCAGGCCCAGGAAGTTGTAGACGCGGCTCATGATGTCCGACTGGTACTTGGCCAGGTAGTCGTTGACCGTCACGACGTGCACGCCCTTGCCGGTCAGCGCGCGCAGGTACGACGGCATCGTGGCGACCAGGGTCTTACCTTCACCGGTCTTCATTTCGGCGATCTTGCCCTGGTGCAGGGCAATGCCACCCATGACCTGCACGTGGAAGGGACGCATGCGCAGGATTCGCCACGAGGCCTCACGGACCGTCGCAAACGCCTCGACCAGAATGTCGTCCAGGGTCTCGCCATCCTCAAGGCGATCCTTGAACTCCTGGGTCTTAGCCTGCAGCTCCTCGTCCGTCAGAGCCTCAAAATCCTCCTGCAAGGCATCAACCTGCGACGCAAGCCGATCCAGCTTGCGCAGCATACGCCCTTCGCCAGCGCGAAGGATCTTGTCAATAATCGACACGAATAGCTCCTGACGTTAATCGCCCGCCCCCTTGTAGAGCGGACAGTCAAATCCACCCATTAGTTTACGAACTAACTGCCCAAAGTGGAAACGCCCGCGCGAACTATGGACGTATTTAACGCTCACAGCGCACACGGGAGCGCCCCGGGCATGGTGCCCGGGGCGCCGCGGTCCTTCAACCGTCAGATTGTCGTGTTCAAGCGAAGCACGCCGTACGTCCACCCGTGGCGGTGGTAGACGACGCACGGCTGGTTCGTGTCCTTGTCGACGAAGAGGAAGAAGGGGTGGCCAACCATCATCATCTGATCCAGGGCCTCATCCACGCTCATCGGCGGGGCCTCGTGCACCTTCTGACGGACAATGATCGGGGTATCGCCCCACTGCTCCTCGCGGGCCTCTCCGACCTTCAGATCCTCAGCGCTGCGCAGCGGCTTGGGAGCCTCGGGTTCGAATGTGGCCGTCTCTTCGACGACGGGAGCTTCGAGGATTTCGGCTTCGGCCAGGTCGCGCGGGTACCGACGACGGTGGTCCTTCACGCGATCACGCAGGCGGCGCAGGCGCTCGTAGAGCTTGCCGGCGGCGATGTCGACGGCCGCGTAGCGATCAGCGGACTGAGCCTCAGCGCGGATGATCGGACCCTTACCGTAAACGGTCAGCTCGATGCGCTCGGCGGTGTCGGCCTGGCGGGGGTTACGTTCGTGAGTCAGCTCCACATCGACGCGCTGAGCACGGGGGTAGAACTGAGTGATCTTCGAAACCTTCTCCTCCACGTATTCCCGGAAATTCGGGTGAATCTCGGCATTACGTGCGACGACGGTGATGTCCATGTGTTTCCTCCATGGTGTGCGGCGGGCATCGTTGCCCGCAGGTGGGGATTGTTCGGTGCTCACTGCCCGAACCGTGGTCTGAGCTATCACCTCCCGCACTGACGTGAGGAGCGTCCCTGCTGCTCACGCTATCGAAAGTCTGTACTCACATCATACCCCAGCCGGTGACCTGCGTCATGAGATAAGCCCGGGTCGACACAGAGTCACAACCGCGTCGAGCCCGCCCAACACACGCTCCATTTCCCGAACCGTCGCGCCCGTCGTCACCACGTCATCCACCGCAACAACACGCACTCCAGGCCCCGGGACCGCGAGCGCACGCATCGACCCCATACGCCCCACTGTGCGCTGCGCCCCGGCCTTACCCGACTGGGAGGTCGCACCCACACGCAGCCGCGCCGCGTCCACCACCCGAACGCGCACGCCCGGCCGCGCACCTGCCGTCAACGCTCGGGCAACTGCGCGCGCCAGCGGCAGCGCCACCTGCCTTCCCCGCAGGCGCCTCTTCCACGACGAGGGTGCGGGCACCACCCACACCTCCACCGCTCCCCCGGCGAACGAAGCCCTCCCCTCCAACGAACCCACAGCGGCGGCGGGCGCCCCAGCCACGCCCAGCACCCCGGCCAGTGCGGTGCCGAGGCGGGCCCCGGCCTCGTCGAGAAAAACGGTGACGTCCGTACGCGCGGAGTGCTTGGCAGCAAGGACGATGCGGCGTAGCGGCCCGTCGTAGTCCCCCATGGCCACCAGGGAAGGAGCCCTCGCACGCCCTCAAGCGATGCCACGTGTGCGGGGCCGCCAGCCAGGGAGCGGCATGACGGACACAGGACCTCGTCCCAGGCGCGACACCCGGCGCATTGCACGGGAAGGAGCGCGCCGACCAGCCCCTCGCATCAGGCCCCGGACTCCGCTCCCGCCCACCACGGTTCTTACCCCGCGAATCGGGCGGACGTGAGAGACTCGGGGGCGTTTTGCCACAGCGCGCCCGAGCGGATGAGCACCTGCGCTTTGCCGGCGGCATCGGTGCCAGAGATGACAACCGCGGAGGAGGACCCACCGGCGCTCATCGATGTCACGCGGATCGGGAGGGACACGTTCGAGGGCAGACCGCCGAGGGGCAGCGTGACCAGCTGGTCGTCCTCGCCGGTCGTGCGCACAACGAGCACGATGCCCGTCGATGTCGTCCATGACACGTCGACAACCGATCCGTGTTCAAGCGGGATCTGTTCGAGGAGCGGATCGCCAGCGGGCGCCCGGAGGCCCCGCGCTCGACGACCCCCACCCACGCGCTCGCATCGCTTCCGCGCAGGACGAGGGCACGCGTGCCGTCGGGGGAGATGCGCACCGCGTGGATCTCCCCGGCGCTCTCGGACTCCACGCTCACACTGAACGCGCCATCGACTCCCCCGCCGACACTCACCGACGAGGCCGTGGCGGGGCCCCACACCCATCCGAAGCGATCCACCGACGGACCGAGAGGTGCCTGTCCAGGCAGGAATGCAACCGACGTTCCGCCGAGCTGCGCGTACACACCGTCGGTACCACTCCAGGCAACCAGCGAGGGGTCCACTGGCGAGACTGTCGGGTTGGAGGCATCGGTGGTGCCGGTCAGGCTCGTCAGCCCCGACGATGACACGATCCCCACCCCGTCGGGACCCGCCCCCCACGAGAGTGTCAAGAGAGTAGGTCGGGGCACCGGGATCCCCTGCGTATCCAGCACGTCACCGGACAAAGAGACGCTCACCCGCGACACGTCCGCCACCTGGGTGAGGGTGCGGGTGAGCTCCCACGCGAGATTCGCACGCGCCCTCGGTCGCAGGCACCACCGCGTTCAGTTCCCACGCGCGCACCCCGTCGACGACATCAAGTCCCTGGGAGGGCACGGTCGTGCCCGCCGGGATTGCGTTCGCCGTGACCGGCTCGAGAGATTGACGCGGCCCTTCGACGAGGCCCGCGAGCAGGTGGGAGGCCAGGCGTCGCGACGGGTACCAGCGTGGATCAGCGACCAGGTCCCCACCCTCTGTCGTTGGGAAGTAGAGATTGGCGAGCGAGAACGAGGCTGTGAAAGACGCCCGACTCATGAGGACCATGTTCTCGGGGCTGTTGATGCGCCACTGTCCGTCTTCGCGCACGAGGCTGAAGGTGCGCGTCACGGTCGAGGCAGCCACGCGGGTCAGCACGCCCGACGCGTCGATGCTGGCCACGCCGAGTACGGAGACCGTCACGTCCACCTCGGAGCCGTTCTCGGATCCAGCGGTGACCGCGGGGGCGGCGTCCGTGTCGTAGATGAGGATTTCCGTCTCCGGCTGCCACGAACGCGCCGACGTTGCGCTCAGGAAACAGGCGCGCGGTTGCGTAGTCGTCCTGGGGGCCGGCGGCGCACGCCAGCAGGAAGTCGCTCACCAGGGTCGCGGCGTCCGCCCCGTCGGAGGGGCCCTCGGCGGAAAACTGGATGCCGCTGCCGTCCCTAGCTGACACGTCGAAGGGCGCGGGTGCCGAGGAGGTGGGCAGGGAGGTGCATCCCGCGAGGGCCAGGCATGCGGCCACGGCGAGTGGCATCAGGCGGCGTCTCATTCGTCCTCCCACAGGGCCAGGGGGCGGCTGACGATCTCTTCGCCGGCGCGTTTGGGCAGGGTCATCAGGAAGGACGCGCCGCGCCCGGGTTCTCCGTACGCCTGCAGGCGTCCTCCGTGGATAGCGACGTCCTCGGTTGCGATCGCGAGGCCGAGGCCGGTACCGCCAGTCGTGCGGGCGCGGGCGGTGTCGGCGCGGTAGAAGCGGTCAAAGACGTGGTCGGCGACCTCCTGAGTCATGCCCACCCCGCGGTCGCGCACGCGGCATGCGACGTCGGTCTCGGTCGCGGCGAGCGTGATCGTCACGGGCGTGCCGTCGGCATGCTCGATCGCGTTGACGACGAGGTTACGGATGACGCGTTCGATGCGGCGCTCGTCAACCTCGGCGGCGACGCGGGTGGAGGCAACGATCTCGACCGGGACCCCCTGGCGCTCGGCGAGATCAGCGCATGCCTCAACGACGCGAGTGACGATGGGACGCAGGTCGCGATCCTCGGCGTCCAGCAGGGCACTGGCAGCGTCGTAGCGGGAGATCTCCAGCAGGTCCGCGAGCATCTGCTCCATGCGTTCGGTCTGGTCGTGCAGGGAGCTCGGCGGATCGGCGCGCGTGCGCCGGCAGTTCGTCTCGGTTGTCCCACACGATGTCCTCTGCCATACGGATCGTCGTCAGCGGGGTGCGCAGCTCATGGGAGACGTCGGAGACAAAGCGCTGCTGGAGCTTGGCGAGCTCGTCGTAGCGCGAGATCGTGTCCTGGAGCGAGGAGGTCATCGCATTAAAGGCGTGCCCGAGGTCGGCCATCTCGTCGTCCCCATGCACGTCCACGCGCACGTCGAGGTCCCCCTTCGACGCCTTCGTCGCAGCTGGGCGGTTACTCGCACGGGCAGCAGGAGGCGATGCAGCAGCGCGAACACACCGATCGGCAGGGCCACGATGATGGGAAGCGCGGAAAGAACGAGGACCCGCAGGACCACGTCGACCCTGCGCCTGATCGGCGGACAGCGAGTAGAGAATGTAGAGCTCGTGCGTGCCCGCGCGAGGCAGCTGCACCTGGGTTCCGACGAGAATTCCGGGGACCACCTTGTCGGAGTCGCTCGAGCGGATACCAACCGACTGCCACTGCGCGCCCCCACCCGAGACCGCGGTACGCATCTGCGGGGTGATGAGCGCGCGCATCTGCTCATCCTCGATCTGGTTGATGCGCAGCGACGCCGTGGCTCCCTCCGAGCGCAGGAGCGCCACGTTCGTCGCACCCGCGCCGGCCGCCGAGGCCTTGAGCGAGGCCAGCGCGCCGCGCGCGGACTCCTGAACCTGCGCGGGAGACGAGGCCGTGGACGAGGAGAACACGGATTGCGCGGATGAAAAGCGCAGGGACGCGTCAGCCAGAATTGCATCCTTGCGCGTCTCGAACATGGAGGTGCGCAGCTGGGAGGCAATGATCACCCCGAAAACGAGGAGGATAACGAGCGCGGCGACCGTGATCGCCAGGGCGATGCGGGCGGACAGGGAATGCCGAATTCGACTGGCGAGGTGCGTGGAAGCGAGAAGGGACCACGGCCTCGACGATGCGACGGCACGCAGCAGATCCTCGAGCGCGTCCCTACGCCCCTGCGCCGGCACGGTACCCAACCCCGCGGACTGTGACGACCAGCTCGGGACGCTCCGGGTCGCGTTCGATCTTGGAGCGCAGGCGCTGCACGTGGACGTTGACGAGCCTGGTGTCGGCGGCATGACGGTAGCCCCACACCTGCTCGAGGAGTTCCTCGCGTGAGAACACCTTCCACGGCGAGCGCGCCAGGGTCACCAGCAAATCGAATTCCAGAGGAGTCAGCGCAATGACGCGCCCTCGCGCTTGACGATGTGGCCCGGCAACGTCGATCGACAGATCCTGGAGGGACAGGCCCTCATCGGCCTGCGAGTCCTCACGGCCCCGCAGGCGCGCGCGCACGCGCGCCACGAGTTCCCTCAGGGCTTGAAGGGCTTTAGGAACATAATCGTCGGCACCGGCCTCGAGACCCGTCACGACATCAGAGGTGTCGGAACGGGCGGTCAACATAACGATCGGGGCATCCGAGACACGACGGATCGCGCGGCACACGTCAAAGCCGTCCATGCCGGGGAGCATGACATCCAGGAGGACCAGGTCCGGATTGTGCTCTTGAAATTGAGCCAACGCAGCGGATCCGTCGGCACAGAAGACGACGTCATAGCCCTCGTTCTGGAGGACAATGCCGATCATCTCAGCCAGGGCGACGTCGTCGTCGACGACGAGGATGCGCGAACTCATATCACGATAGTGTCACGAAATCGTCACGAACGCAGGAGACTCGCGCAGCCATCCCTCAATTTCTCCCCGAGATAAGGTTTCGCACAAGTTGCGCATATGGCAGGATGGACACCGTAGAAGCACCATCAACACGGAGGCATCAATGAGCTCCCCCTGGACCTCTCCCGATCCGTCCGCCCCCTACCAGGGATGGACGCCGCAGCCCCAGTCCGGCGCACCGACGCCCCAGCAGGGCTACGGGGCCCAGCCGGGCTACGGCGCTCAGCAGGGCTACACCGCACCCCAGGCCCCCCAGGGATACGGAGCCCAGCAGGGTTACACCGCACCCCAGGCCCCCCAGGGATACGGAGCCCAGCAGGGTTACGCGGCCCCCCAGGCCGCCCAGGGATACGGAGCCCAGCCCTCCTACGGCGCACAGCCGGGCTACAACGCCCAGCCCGGGGCATCCGGCTACTCCACCACCAACCGGTGGGGGTGGCAGTCCAAGCCCGGCATCATCCCCTTGCGCCCCCTGACGATGGGCGACCTGTTCAGCGGCGCCTTCGAGGCGATCCGTTCGAACCCGAAGGTTCTCTTCGGCTTCACCGTCGTCATCATGCTGCTCGTGTCGCTCATCACCAGCGTGTCGATCCTGCTTTCGGGCCTCGGATACGAGTCCGTCACCGATACTGCGAACGATCCCCAGGCACTCCAGCAATCGTTGGAGGATCGGTCCAACGTTCTCCTCCTGCAAATGATTTCGAACTTGGTGCAATGGATCGTCACGTTCGCGGGAACGAGCATCCTCACGGGCCTGCTGGCCTCGACTGTCTCCCAGATGACGGTCGGCAGGAAGCTGACGTTGAGCGAGGCGTGGGCGATGACGCGCAAGCGACTCGGATCGCTCCTTGGCTCCTTCGCGTTGACCGCGGTCATCACGATGATCCCGGTCATCCTCTGGATCGTCGCTGTCTTCGTGTCGATCGCCGTAGTGGCGGACGGTAACCGTGATATGTGGTGGCTCTCTCTTCTCGCCTTCGCTGCTATTATCCCCATCTTTATCCTCGTGTATTTCTTCCAGATCAAGCTGCTGTTCGCGCCGATATGCGCGGTGCTGGAGGAGATCGGTCCCGTCGCTTCGCTGAAGCGTTCCTGGTCGCTCGTCAAGGGTGAGTTCTGGCCGACTCTCGGCCGCTTCCTACTCATGAACCTCATCGTCGGCTTCATCGGCGGATTCATTGGATTCGTCATCGGCCTCATCGGCGGCCTGGCATCCGTCGTGGCGACGTCCGACCCCTCAAGCCCGCTCGGCTCTGCCATCGCCATGTTCTTCGTTATGCTCGGCTCCTCGCTCTTGTTGCCCTTCTCCGCATCGTTCGAGACGCTCATGTACACGGATCTGCGCATCCGTAAGGAGAACTTCGCCGCGGTCCTCGCCCAGGCAAGCGCACAGCAGCAGTGATCACTCTGCTCTCCTGCGACGCTCCGCTGACCCCCGATGAGGGGGAGGCGCACGAGTGGATCGTTGAGGAACTCTCTCACAGCGAGTACGCGAATGTTCCCAACCCCATCGCGCGCTGGCTGCGTCGCTCATCGACTGGTTCTGGGACGCCCTGTCCTGGAAGGGGCAGGGCACTCCCCCGGTCTCCCTGATCTTTATGATCGTGGGAATTATCGCGGTCGCCGCAATCATCATTGCGCTCATCCTCAACCCGATCCGCCTCGCCAAGCGCGTCTCTCCCACCGTGTTCGAGGAGGAGGCCAGCGAAACGGAGGCCCAGGCCTCGTTCGACGAGGCCGTGGCAGCCCAGGACTGGGACCTGGCCTACGTGTGGGCGTACCGCCTCATGGTTTTGGGCCTCGATGCTCAAGATGTCGTGACGTCCACGCCCGGCTTGACGGCGCGCGAGGCGGCGCACGCTGCGACGCGAGTCGCGCCCATGTTCGGCCCCCAGCTCGATCAGTTTGCACAGGCCTTTGACCAGGTGCGCTACGGTCGCTCCGGCGTTTCATCCGATCAGGTTGAGGCGTTGCGCCGCTTCACCCCGGACCTCCTGCGCGCGTGCCGCGATGCGGAGGTGGCATCGTGAAAGCCACACAGGTCGCTGTCGTCACTCCGACGGCCCGCGAGCGCTTCGCCGCAGCACGCCCGATGATCATCATCGTCGTATTCTCGCTGCTGTTAGTGATCGCGGCGTCCATCCTGCCCGCGGCTGGGTACAACAACGCCCCCGTCGGTATTCGGAATAAGGAGGGCGACGGGGCGCGCGCCCTCGCCCAGGTGCTGGGCGACCACGGCATTTCCGTGCGTGACGTGAACGCGCAGCAGGCCGCGTCGGTCGACGAGAATACGACCCTCGTCGTTATCTTCCCGTCGCGTATGACCGAGGAGATGGCGAAGGCTATCGAGACGCGCACGAATGTCGTCTACGTGGGCCTCGAGGAGGATCACGGGTCATACTCCATCTATCTTCAGGGCTTGCGTTCCGGTCGCGCATACAGCAGCAAGACGTGGCTCACCCCCGGCTGCACGTCCGACATTGCGGGCCGTACCCAGCATCTGCAGGCCTCGGACTACGTACTGTCCGGCCCGGCCAACGGATGGAATCTGTGCTTCTCCGACGACGGCAGGAACTACGCGTACGCCGAGCGCTCCGACTCTGGCCGATTCCGCGCTCTGATCCCCGACTCCCTGCGCCTGCGCAACCGCGCGATCTCCGAGGGAGGAAATGCCGCGCTGGCAATCAACGCGATCGGCCGGACCCCGAAGGTCGCCTGGTATTCGCCGACGCGCACCGACACCCCGACGGGCGCGTCGACGCAGGAGCTGCTCACCTCCCCGTACCTCATGCCGGCGTTCCTCATGGTCATCGCCGCCTGCCTGCTGGCGGGCCTCGCGCGTGGTCGCAGGCTCGGCCCCCTCACCTCCGAACGCCTCCCCATCGAGGTCCCGGCCTCCGAGACGCTTATCGGCAAGGCCCGCCTCATGCGTTCCCAGCGCGCCTACGAGCACGCCGCGCAGGCGCTGCGCAGCTCCACGGCCTCGCGCATCGCGACCGCCCTGGGCGTTGCGCACACCGCCGACCGGGAGGCCCTCACTCACGCGATGGAACAGCGAGGCCTGCCCGCCTCGCGCTGCTCCGCCCTCCTGTGGGGTCCGCCCCCAACCTCCGAAAAGGCGCTCATCCGCCTCGCCAATGACCTCGACGCTCTCGAAAAGGAGATTCGCCATGACTAGCCCTGATCCCCGGCCCCGCGCCCGAGGGCATGCCCCAGCCTGGCCCCATCCCCGCAGCGCCGCCGAACGGCTACGCTCCGCAGGGCGCGCCGGCCCCCTACGCGCCCCAGGTGCAGGTCGCCCCGCAGGACGCCCGCGCCTCGTTCTCTGCGCCCACCGGCGAGGGGTGGTCGGGCCGCGCGCTCGATGAGACCGAGAAGCGTACCCAGGAGGCGCTCCTTGCTCTGAAGGCAGAGATCGGCAAGGCGGTCGTCGGCCAGGACGCCGCAATCAGCGGCCTCATCGTCGCTCTTGTCGCGGGCGGTCACGCTCTCCTCGAAGGCGTGCCCGGCGTTGCCAAGACGCTGCTTGTACGCACCCTGTCGCGCGCCCTCGACGTGGACATGGCGCGTATCCAGTTCACCCCCGACCTCATGCCCGCCGATATCACCGGCTCAATGGTGTGGGACGCCGGACAGTCCGAGTTCGTCTTCCGTGAGGGCCCCGTCTTCACGAACCTGCTGCTCGCGGACGAGATCAACCGCACGCCTCCGAAGACCCAGTCCGCCCTCCTCGAGTCGATGGAAGAGCACACCGTCTCGATCGACGGCGAGACCCGTCAGCTCCCCGAGCCGTTCATGGTGATCGCGACGCAGAACCCTGTTGAGTACGAGGGCACCTACCCGCCGCCCGAGGCCCAGCTGGACCGTTTCCTGCTCAGCTCGAGCTGCCGCTGCCGTCACGTGAGGCCGAGATCGACATCATCGCTGCGTCACCAGGCGGGCTTCAGCCCGATGGCGCTGGCCGAGGCCGGCATCCGCCCGGTCGCCAGCGCAGCCGATATTCAGGCTGCCCACGCGGTCGCATCCCGCATCGAGGTCTCACCGGCAGTCATGGCCTACCTCGTCGATCTGTGCCGCGCGACCCGGACCTCCCCGGCTGTGCGTCTGGGCGTATCCCCCGAGGCGCGACCGCGCTGCTGCGCACCTCGCGCGTGTGGGCGTTCCTTCAGGGCCGCGGCTCGTCACCCCCGACGACGTCAAGACGATGGCTCCCGTGACGCTTGCACACCGCCTGGGTCTGCGCGCCGAGGCCAACCTTGAGGGCATTACCGCCACGGACGTCGTCGCCGGTGTCCTCGCGGCTACCCCCGTACCCCGCTGAGGCCCCCGTGGCGATTTCGGCGCGTAGCGCGCTCCTCGTACTGGTCGGGCTCATTCCCCTCGCCTTCGCCCCGTCGCGCGCTCTCGCGTGGGCGTGGTGTGGCCTCGTCGTGGCCGTGTGCCTCCTCGACGCCTTCGCCGCGCCCTCCCCGCGCACCCCTGCGTCTCAGCCGTGACGTGACCGGGCCGATTCGCGCTGACCAGACCACCGAGTCTCGCCTGCGGCTGACGAACACGACGAAGCGTCACATGAACCTTGATGTGCGCGACGCGTGGCCTCCTTCGCTCAACCCGTCGCCGGTGCGCCAGCGAGTGCGACTGCGCCCGGGCACCTCCGAGCGTGTCTCCACAGTGCTCGCCCCGACCCGGCGCGGCACCCGCGAGGCCGACGTCGTCACCATTCGCTCGTGGGGTCCCCTGCACCTGGGAGCGCGCCAGGTGAGCCCTGTCCGCCCCCTGTCCCTGTCGGTGCTCCCCGAGTTCAAAGCGCGCGTCCTGCTGCCCTCGCGCCCTGGCCCGCCTGCACGAGCTCGAAGGAACCACACCGACGACGCTGCGCGGCGCGGGAACCGAGTTCGACCCTCGCGCTCCTACGTCGTGGGCGACGATCCGCGCGACATCGACTGGCGCGCTTCCGCTCGTTCGACAGAACTGATGGTGCGCCAGTGGAGGCCCGAACGCGACCGCCACGTCGTGATCGTCGTGGACTGCGGGCGCGCCTCCTCGGCTCTGCTCGGAGCCCCCGAGCACGAAGAGGTCGACTCGATCGCGCTGGGACGCGCCCCACGCCTCGATTCCTCTATCGAGACCGCCCTGCTTCGCGCTGCCCTCGCCGACCGAGCGGGCGACAAGGTACACCTCATCGTCCTCGACTCGGCTGTCCGCGCACGCGTCTCGGGCGTGCGAGGAGCTAAGGTTATCGAGACCCTGGCCCACACGTTTACGGATATTTCACCCCGCCTGGACGTCACCGACTGGTCGGAGATGGTCAGCACGGTCGAGCAGACCGTACATCATTCCGCGTTCGTCGTTATCGCAACGAAGATTCCGCCGGCCGGCATGGAAACCGAGTTCACCGATGCGCTGGCGCGCTTAAGCGACCGCCATACGGTGCTGGTTGCATCGGCGACCGATCCGGATGAAATCCGAGCGCGGGCAGGACGCGAGGACGCCGAGCAGGTATTCCTTGCTGCCTCCGCCTCCCTCGCCGAACGGTCCGACGAGGCGGGAGCCACCGACGCTCGCCTGGCCGGCGCACTCACCGTGCGCGCCTCGGCGGGTCTGCTTCCCGCTCGGACCGCGGACCGCTATATCGAGCTCAAGAAGAGCGGCCGACTCTGAGCCGTGCCGGCTTCGCGCGAGCATTGACGCCGCGTGAGCGCCTCACCCCGAGACAGGCTGGTAGTAGCCGGCGTCAATGCCGACGTCGGCGCTGGCGCCCGCCTGGTACGCGCGTCGCCCGGGGATGAGGATGTACGCCCACACGGCGGCCGTCATGAGGGCACCGAAGGTGATCTTGACGGCGTCAGGCAGGTCGGAGGGCGTCACGAAGCCCTCCAGGATGCCGGATCCGGCCAGGAGAATAGCACAGCCTGCCGCGACCGTCATCGCGCTACGAGCCGCCTCGTCCGACGGCAGAAGCGCGTCGGACTCAGGCACGAGCAGCGACCAGAAGACGCGCAGGCCCGCCGCGATCGAGATGAAGACGGCAGTCAGCTCGGAAGTCCGTGCGGCAGAATGAAACGGAAGAAGTGCCAGACTCCGCCGTAGCTGAAGACGATGGCCGTTGACGTGCCGATGCTCGTGGCATTCTCCCACAGGATCTTTAGCGGGTAGACGCCCGTGATCCGTGGCCACACCCACCAGAGCGATCCAGGCATTGTTGGCCCGACACAGACAGGCCAAACTCTGCGTTCGTGTCCTGGTGGTAGTACTCGACGAACGCGCTCTGCGCATAGTACTTCAGCGCCTCAGGGGTGCCCAGCTCGTTCATGACATCCGGGTGACTCATCAGGTAGTGTGCTTGGACGCCGGCGATGGCAATGAACGCTGCCATCACGGCCACGATCACCCAACGGATCCGGTAGAGCGTGAGCGGCAGGGACACCGTGAAGAAACGTGCGATAACGGTTTCCGGACATCCTCCAGTGCCCGCGGGCGAGACGCCTGCGCGCGGCGAGAGGATGCGCGACAGCTCCGCGATCACGTCGGGATCGGGCTGAGCGTGCGAACGCGCCAAATCCGTCGTGGTCGAACGGTAGAGACGGTCGAATTCGTCGATCTCGTCGCCCGACAGCGAGCGCTGGCGCGTCAGCTGTTCCAGCCGTTTCCATTCCGTTTCGCCACTTACCCGCAGCACATCAATGTCCATTGGACCAGCGTGTCATATATGAGCACGCAACGCAGTCAATCGAGCGCCATTCAAGACGACTCTTTGTGCGCACGGGCGAGCCAGTCACCCTGGACGTGACGCCGGCCTCGCTGCTCGGAGCGCTTCGCCGCCGCGGTTGATGGATGCGACGACGTACTTGATGCGCACGGTCGTGCTGTTACTCATGGCCGTCAGGGTTTACCTCGCCGTCCGCGTCGATCCAGCGCGTGATCATCGTCGGTTTCTCTCGACAACAATGTTTTTCCCGCCGCTGGTCAGTCGAGATCGCGACCCGTGGGCGTTCGTTTGGGAAGTGGGCATTTAACCTGCGGTCGTGCGCGACGACGGCGGCGGTGATCACCGCCCGCCATAGCGCAGTGCGCGTCTCGACGGGCATCCTGGAGAACCCGCGACCTTGGGGCCTGGCTGCACTGCGGAGATCATGAGCCCGAAAGGCAAGCGCCTGGGCGATCTGGCGGCTGACGATGGTGTGTCTGCAGGGCGCATCCGGTGTTCTACCCGCCGCCTCGTACGCCGCCGGGCCTCGAAGACTGGGCGCGCACTGCGACGATCCTCCCCTCGATGATGCCCTCGTCGCCGAGGCTCGTGCCTTCCCTGCAGTCGAATCTGTTTGTTGAAGACGACTGTGAGGACAGGTCGCCGGTCTCGCCTGCACAGCGCCCGGTCGCGTCGCGTGCAGACTCCTCCCCGATGGCCTCCACCCGGAGGTTGCGGATTGCGGCCGTGCGGCAGGTCTGCAGGATCGCGACTGCGGGTCGGGAGGCTGAGCGCCGTCGCGAGGCCAGGCCTGTTTCATCGAGGCGACGCAGGCCTGTTTCGGCCGCAGCCCCTAGTCGTTGCCCCGAGAGCCGTGCCGCCGACGACGAACTGGGCGCGACGCCGCGTAGGGGCTCGACGGATCGAGCGGGCTCGAGGTGCAGTCCCCTTTACTGAACGCGCGCGGGCCCGAACGGTCCGGTGGTCGGCTTGCGGGTCTCCCCTGAGGCGGTGCGGCTGCTTTGCGCCTCCTGGGCGACCCTCAGCACGGCATCGACGAGGCGCGAGGTCATCTCGAGGGCGGAGCGGTTCGAAGGTGGTGCCAAACCGCACTTTGACCCGCCAGCCAGAGCGGCGCGGGTGAGGTTGTGCGCGTGTCTCCTCGCACAGGTCGTAAGAGTTAGGGTCGATACAGCGTAGAGGGGCCGACAACGACCGTCGAGTCGCGGTAGTCGTGGGTCAGGTGGCGACGGCGACCGTGGAGCAGCCGGGCTTGGAGCAGGGCGCGGGGCAATCACGCCCCCGAGATACGACACCTGTACCCTATCGCCCGGCTTCGCGCGCGCTATACGCCTACCCCTGAGGGGGTGTTTCACGCGCGCCATGTCTCGAGTCGTGACCGCCACGGTCGCGGTCCGCGCGGTCCCCTGTCCTGGGACCCTGGCGTGGAGGGACGCGGCGTGAGACTCGATCTGATGGTCGGCGAACTCGTCACTCGAGCTCATTCGGTCGATGGCCGCAGGCCACGATCGAGTTTGCGGTCGAGGATGTCCCCCTCGAACTCCCTGCTCCTGGAGTCTCGCTGGAACGTCGTCGTCGCGCGTATTTCTCCTGCGGATCGGCGTCGCGGTCTCGCACGATCGTATCGTCGTCATCGCTTCGCCGATCACGCTGCGGTGCGCGCCCCGAGGAGGTTGCCGTTGCGACGCGCAGGGTATTGATCGAGCGCATCAGGCACATCCTGGCGCTGCCGCCGGACGAGATCGACGACGCATGCCGCTGAGCGACGCTTCAGTTGGTGGTCGGATGGCACCGCTGACGGCGCTGATGCCTGCGTCCCACGTCCCATCGTCGTCGTCATGCGCCCACGGCCGTGTCCGCGGAGACGACGATAGCCGCCTGGATCGGAGAGTCTGCGCTGAGGGTTCCACCGTTGTCGGCAGATCCACGAGGGTGGGGATCCCGGTGCAACTAGATGGTGCGCTCCGCCCACGCGCACTGCGACCGCGCCGGGGTGGAAGCAGACGTACCGCCGACTGCGGGTCCTGATCGGGCGCTGACTGGGCGTCCTGACCGCCCGCCGCTCGGTGAGGGCGAGCCCAGATGTCGGGGGCTGCGCCCGGCGCATCCGGATGAGGCGACGCTTGCTCGTTCGACGAGGCCTGGGCGTCCGCGGTGCGTAGAGCAGGAGGCTCGCGCGACGTTGGTGACGCCCTGAATTGCTGGCCAGGAGGTGGCATGGATCGACGTCGTGGAGAGGACTTGGCGTCCCACGGTCTCAATCTGGTGGCGCGAGAATGGTCGGCCTGGTCAGGGCTGTGGCGGGAGTCGCGTTGGACCGCATGATCCAGGCACTCCGCTCGCTGCGCCCACGGTGCACCGAGGGTGATCGTCGTCGTCTGAGCCACGACCCGTGATCGGGAGGTCGACGATGACGTGATCGGACTGGAGTCGCTGACGCGCCGTCGAGGGCATGTCGAGAGGGTTCTTCGGCGACTGTCGCCCGGGCCTCCAGCCAGGGGTACGCCGGTCGAATCGGCGACGGAGACACTCACGTGGGCTTCTCCCCGGACGGCGAGGCGAGGCGGAGCAGGGAGGTTCTTCGTCCACGCCGAGGATTGTCTGCGCGGTTGCGGGCACGACCGCGGACGCCAGGGTGGTGCCCTGCGGACTTCGCCGTTCTGCGAGGGAGGCCTGGGCCCATGCGCGACTCTCCCCCGTCGGCGCGCGCACATGCACGGCCAGCGCACTGTCGGGGGAACCACGGCGAGCAGCACCGAGGCCGAGGACCGTGCGGGACAGCCACCCGTCGCGGTGTGCGTGCGTTGAGCGGACTGACGCGCCATACCCATCGATGCTGGACGACCGAGGCCAGGGGCTGGACAGGATCAGGACCATGTCGGCGCTCGCGGTCGTCGCACCGGTCGCGATCCACTGGGACGCACGAGCGGGCAGCGCAGCCGACGGCACTGAGGCGGCGGAGTTCACCGCCACCTTGACCAGCGAGGGTGAGGGCCGTCGAATGACACCCGCCCCTGCCCTGTGACGGAAGCGGGTGGAGGATACGGGGGCCGTGGCCAGGAGGACCAGGTGGGTGCCCGACGTTCGTGGTCTCCTGGGCCGACAATGCCGGAAGGGCAGGCGAGCTGACCTGGGAGGGTGAGCGCCTGCGCGGTACCTTCCACCGCGGAGGGAGCAGACGACACCACATGGACGCCGAGGCCACAACCGTCGCGGCGATCCCCGCCCCATCAGGGCCGTCAGGAGTTGGTTGGGCGCTTCGTCATCTCTTCCTCCACGCGGATAGGGCGCTTGCTGCGGTGACGACCAGGCACACGCCGGAGGCAATCCCGCCAGGGATGATCCACCACGCGCTGTAGGCGAGCGTTGCAGGTGCTCGCAGGCATCTCGAAGGCTTGAGACCATCCGTCGGCTGCTTCAGTGGCGACCAAAGGGCGTCTGTCGACGGATGCGCCATCCGGAGTCGGCACGCTCGGCGAGGATCAGCGCCGCTCGCATCAACGTCGTCTGCTGACGCTGAGCTGGCTGCCGCCAACCGGGGTGGTGACGCCGGACGCCGACTCGACGCGCACCCGCGAAGGGGTCACGCCGTTCGGGCGCACGCGCCAGACGGTGCCTGAGTTCGTGTCGCCGACCTTTTTCGAGGGCCGGAGGCACGGTCGAGTCCGAGGTCAGGCCTGGGATCCGCTCGCGCCCAGAGGCAGCCAGGATCGTATCGATATCGTGGCGGCCAGGGTCGCCACGGTCGCGTCATCGGGTAGACGACGAGCGTGTAGGCCGCCTGGGCAAGCGACGCGGTCGCGGGGTCGCGCAGACCTTCAACAGCACCCGAGCGAGCCTGAGCGAGGGCGAGGGCGCGCGCTGCCGGCGACCCATCGGTCAGGAAGGGCCCGAGCCAGCGCCACAGGGACGCGCTGACCGTGCCGTTCGTGGGATCTCCGTCGAGGACGAGGATGCGTCCCGCGCGCGTCGAGCGCTGGGCCTGCGGAGGCGACAGCGGAGACGATGGGCGAGGACATCGGGGAAATGGGTCGAGGCGCTGCGGAGGGTGAAGGTCGGGGTGTCCGCCGGCACGTTACGCGTGCAGCGGCGAAGGCGGAGGCCGCCACGCCTCCTGCGCCTAGCAGAACGAGGCGCCCAGGGCGCTGGAGCGCCTGTACGGTGAAGGGACGAGAGCCGTCCCATGCGGGCGAGGGCCATCGGCCCCGCCTCGCTGCCCGAACCAGATCGGGCGGCGAGCACGAGCAGGGCCTGAAAGACAGGGACAGCGCGGGAGCGTTCCATGCGTGAGCGACGAACGCACCGGAGATGCCCACGCCGATCCGTGAGGCTGCCCAGGCCGCCGCGGCAGCCACGAGGGCTCCGCAGAAGGCGAGTGCGGCACAGCGAGTACGCAGGCGTAGGAGAGCAATGCCCGCGGCGGCGATCACGCCGGCACCGACACTGCCCAGGGCAACACCCTTGAGGGGCGTTGACGGCGCGGCGGGCATGCCGAGCATCGCCATCCACGAGTCGGCACGCGTGTAGGCATGCACTTCGCTCTGTCGAAGCGAGCGCCGGCTACGCCGAAGCGGCGCGCCGCGATCGAGACGGTGGGAACGAGGAGGACAAGGGCGGGCAGTGCCACGAGGAGGGAACGACGCGAGCGCCACGCCAGGGCACCCGCACCCAGCGGGAGCGTCCAGGGAGCGCAGCAGGCGAGAACGACGAGGGCGAGAGCTGCGCATCCGCCGTTCATTCCACGCGGACGCAGCGGGCTTCATCGACGCCGGCAGCTCCGGCGACCAGCAGAGGCTCGGGCTGGCCCGAGCAGTATGCAGCAAACCGGCAGGGCGGCGTGCGCGAGGGCTGCTGCGAGAACGCCGTGCGTGGCGCTCATGAGCAGAGAGGGGCCGAGCGACCAGGCAAGGGACACGAGGAAGCGGACGCGCAGCGACGAGGTGAGCACGCGCGAGGGAATCCAGGCCATCATCGCGGCAATCGGAGTCGACGCGACAAGGAGGAAGGTGGCGAGCTCCCGGGGTGATACCCATGGGCGCGAACGGCGCGCTGAGGATCGCGCACGAGGACCGTCAGCGGGTCAGCACCGCCCGAGTATCCGTCTCCGCCGGGGATCCACGGGACCACGCGGCTCCCCTGCCAGCTCGGACCACGAAGAGGGCAGGGACACCCAGTGCGCTGCCCACGAGGCCGGCTCTCCTCGTCCCCCACCATCGTGCTGAGTGCCAGGGTGGCAGTGGAGGACGAGGAGCCCCAGGGCAGTCGATGCGAGCGAAGCGGGTAGCGTCGCATCGAGGCGACGATGAGCGGATCAATCCGCCTCCATGCTCATCTTCGTCCACGCCTGCGGGTTCCTGCGCAGGAGGGCAGGAGCCGTCTCGCGCGCGGAGGGACGAACGGGAACGCGACGCGACCGAGCTGCGTGCGCGCACGACCCGCCAGCAGGCGCGGGTTGCACACCACGAATAACGAGGGCGCTGATTTCGGCAGAGCCAGTGATGCCCGGCCCGTCAGGATGCGTCCGAGGGCACGGGCGGGCTCCACGAGGGAGCCACGCGCCAGAACGGCAGGATGAGGGCGGGCACCGCCTGCACCAGTTGTACATCTGGGCGTAGCGGCGCTTGCGGAACGATCCATCGATCGCGTCGTTGCCATCGACGACGGCGTCGGAGACATCCCCGTCGAATTCGCTGTGGTCTGTGTCCGAAGCCACCGTCGAGGCCGGAGAGAGGGAGACGCGGCGTGACGCACGCGCGCCTTGGGGCTGCGATCACGCGATATCCGGCGTGGTGCGGCGGCGCCCAGGTCGAGGCCGTCGAAGGCCGAGCGTGGATCGAAGCGCCGACGGCCCCGTAGGCCCTCGGCGCTGATGAACAGGCCGGCACCGCCGACGCCGAGGACGTCGCTCGTGCCGTCGCCGACCCTGTCGATATCGTCGTCGCCAATACGCTCGAGTCGGCGGGCACTGGCCGTCGCAAAGATTCCGAGTTCAAGGAGACGGCTGCCGTCCCAGCTCATCTGCTTGACGCCGACAGCTCCGACGGTCTTGCCGACGGCGGCGGCCTGAATGAGCTCGTCGAGGCACTCGGGTTCGGGGGCGCTGTCCTCGTGCAGGATCCACCACCACTGCTCCGAGGCGAAAGGGGCACCCTGCGCCCGAGCGCGACGGATCGCGTCACCGAGGTTGCGGGCGCGGCCGACACGCACGAGCTCGGCACCGTCGGGAACTCGATCAGCGGGGAAGGAGGATGGCGCCTGCGACGTCAATGATGGTCGACGAATGCGGGCCACCGATTGATTCTCGATGGCCCGCAAAACGGACTGGCCAGCGGTGCTTCTCCTTGTGACAAGGATCGCACCGACGGAGCGCTGCGTCGGACTCAACCGGCCATACGGCGCAGGCGCCGCCTCTCGCGCTCGGACATGCCGCCCCAGATACCAAAGCGCTCATCGTTAGCCAGCGCGTATTCCAGGCATTCTTCGCGCACCTGGCAGGCCTGACAAACGGCCTTAGCCTCGCGAGTGGAGCCGCCCTTTTCAGGGAAAAACGCCTCAGGATCCGTCTGCGCACAGAGCGCGTGCTGCTGCCACGCAAGGGGGCCGTCAATGCGGGCGTACTGCGCCGCATCGGCGTCCTCGGACCACTCGATGGGCCCGTCACCGAAGATGTTCCACATTGCGGGAGCTCCTTATAACGAATCGATCAATACGAGAATTACACGCGTGTCATTGCAGGAAGTCAAGCCGTTTCGCGATATTGAGACCTTTTCCGTAGCGCTTGACCCAACGGTAAAACAATGCCCTATTTCAAGGACTTCACAGTTACTAAGTACTTGGTACGCATGGGACCTTCGATATACTTGAAACCATGAACAATAAGTCCTTAGAAACTATGAGCAGGCTCACCCACTGTATCACAGCGATTAACGGATGGTCAGGCCCAGCACTCACCCAATACGGCCAGGAGCGGTTGAACTGGAGGACCTGTGGTCAGCCGGTGGTTACGAAGATCGCGAACTACCTGACAAACGAACTCGCGGCCGACCTGTTCGGCACGGGCGAAGCAACACCAACTCGCATCTACACGACTCTTCAGCCCCTGGCAGGACTCCTCTGGCAGATCGCAGCACGGGCGATGGGGTGGAAATTTCTCGATACACGACGCCCGCTCCCTCGGAGACCTTTTCGTCACGAATATTCTCGGTTCTGAAGCATCCGACGCGCTGGACGCCGGCGCACGTGCTGGCACAACCCGCACAGTACCCGTCGTTCGCATGGATGGCCCCTGATGGAGCTCGACGGCCTCGCGGAAATCGCCACGCAGCCAGATGCCCCTCGTCGTCGACACTTTCCCCGCTGCTCGCCCAAGCCCGCGATGAGGCACTGGCTGGGACCCGCCCGTCGGCACCGGTTCAGGGCGCCGCGTCGCGCCGCTGTGGGATGCGCGTACGGGTGCGGGCCAGGTCTGGATCAGTGGATGCAGGGACGCTCTGTCGTCATCATTGATCCGCACGCGGTCTCGCTGGACAGGCTGACGCAGATCCCTGGCGACGGAGGACGTGGACGGCGGGCTCGTCACCATCAGAGGTAGAAGGTCACCACACGCCCAGGACTCGCGCAGCAGCGAGTTTGAGGCCCTCCAGATGGTCACGGCGGATCTGACGCCAGCGCAGGGCGAAGCGCAGCCCTCGAGGCGGCACTCCCGCCCCTCGAGCTCGCGCAGGATGGCGCGTAGCTGGCGCGCGGCGCTCGTCGAACGTGCCGACCTTCTGGGCGGTGCGGGCAGTCAGAATGAACTGGTTGCGGTAGAAGCCGTTGCGCAGCTTGGCCATGCGGGCGTCGCGCGCCCCGGAGCCGGAGTTCGCGCCCCTGCACATTGCCGCCGTGCTGACGGTATTCGCTGTCGGCCTCGCCGATCACCCAGATCAGGCCGATTGAGCGAGCCAGCGCGTAGACATACCAGTCATGCACGCCGATCTCGCTGTAGTCGAGGCCTTCCAACACCCGCACGAGAGCCTCGTGAGCCTTCGGACTGAAGACGTAGGTGGAGCCGGGCCCCTGCGGCTCGAAGAGAAAGTCCCAGGTTCGCTGGGCTGCGACTTGCGAATGAGGCGGCGCTCCCTCACCGCCCCGCCGGGCAGCCACTGGAAGGACGTCACAGCTGAAGACACGACGTCAGCCCCACGATCGGCCATGCGAGGGCCAGCTGAGAACTCAGCTTGTCCTCGTGCCACACGTCATCCTGGTCGGTGAAGGCGACGGTAGGAAACCGTCGGGGGCATGCGTCGTGAAAAGGTGCAGGAAGTTGCCCGTCACGCCCGGCGTACCGTCGCGCTGAGGCAGAACCGTGATCCGAGGGTCGGCAGCGGCGCGCCTCCGCGGCGCGCGCGTCCCGTCGCTCGACGCGTCGTCGGACACGACGAGATGGACGTCCACGCCCACCCGGGCGAGCACGGAGTCCACCTGTTCGTCGAGCCACGCCCCGCCCTCGGCCATCCCGTTGTAGGTGGCCAGCGAGGACGGTGACTCGGGGGCGAGGCACGGCTCGTCTCGGGTCACGCGATCCAAGGACCCAGTGTCCTTCGGCAGCGTACTTGCCTCGACGGCTTCCTTTGAGGGGAGCCCACCACGCCTCGTTCTCGGTGTACCAGGCGATCGTGTCGGCGAGGCCATCACGGAAGTTCGTGAACTGGGGCTCCCAGCCGAGCTTTCGGTGACCAGCTTGAGTTGTCGATCGCGTAGCGCAGGTCGTGCCCGGACGATCGGTCACGTGATCGAAGTCGTCGGGGGCGTAGCCCATCAGTCTCGTTGAGGATGGCGACGACGTCGCGGTTGTTCGTCCCCGCCGTCCGCGCCGATCAGGTAGGTCTCGCCGATGCGGCCCCTTCGCGAGGATGTCCCACACGGCCGTGTTGTGGTCGCGCACGTGGATCCAGTCGCGCACGTTCAGGCCGTCGCCGTACAGGCGGGCGCACGCCGCGCAGGCGGTTCGTGATCATACGGGGGATGAACTTCGATATGCTGGTAGGGGCCGTAGTTGTTCGAGCAGTTCGAGATCGTGGCCTCAACGCCGAAGGAACGCACCCACGCGCGCACCAGCAGGTCCGAACCCGCCTTGGACGAGGAGTAGGGCGAGGAGGGGTTCTAGGGCGTGGTGGGCGTGAACTGCGGATCGTCCAGCTCGAGGTCGCCGCAGACCCTCGTCCGTGTGAGATGTGGTGGAAGCGGACCCTTGTGGCGACGCACGGCCCCAGCAGGGTAAAGGTGCCCACCAGGTTGGTCTGGATAAAGGGCGAGGGGTCGAGGAGGGAGTTGTCGTTGTGGGACTCGGCGGCAAAGTGCACGACCGCGTCGGCCCCGGCGACGACGCCATCCACGAGGTCGGCGTCGGCGATGTCGCCCTCGACCACCGTCAGGCGAGCGGCGAGCTCGGCGGGCACATCGGTCAGGGACGCACGGTTGCCCGCGTAGGTGAACTTATCCAGGACGACGACGTCGACGTCCGGGTGGTCCTCCAGCAGCGTGTGAACGAAATTCGCCCAATGAAGCGGCACCGCCGGTCACAACGATCTTCGCGAGGTCTTCTCCTTTGCGCGCCCGCAGGCGTCCGAGGGTGCTACTCACCCGATTCCTGACCCTATTATGCCGTAGTTCTCACGCATTCCCCGCCACTGACCTCCACTTACCCGTCGGATACGTCACTATTCGCCACGCTGGAGGTCCCGTGAAGGGCCGCAGCACGCTGATAAATTGGACGTATCCCCCAACAGAAACGGACCTCTCGTGACTCGTCTCGTCCCCTCGCTCGCGCTGCTCGCCCTCTGCGCCCTTTCCACGGCCTCGTGCTCCATGCTCGAGGACACCCAGAGCGCTCAGTCGACGCCCTGCGGCTCTGTTTCGCGGGAGACCCCGGCCAGCCGTCGAGCTCGGCGATGCCGACCCTGCACGCGGCCTCCCCCGGATGCGCCGCCATGGATGAGGTCTTCACAGAGGCGCTCAACGGCTCCGAGACCGGCCAGGCCTACAGGTCCCTGGCAGCGAAGCGCTCGGGGGAAACCACCGCGGACGAACGCCACCGCGCGTGGGAGGCCTTCGCGGCCGCTTTCAAGACTGACTACTCCGATCGCCTCCACCCAGGCGGCCACGGACGAGACCTCCGGCAGGCCCTCGCGGCCCTCGCGATTCTACGCCTCGAGCGCAACGCGGCCCTCGACTCCGGCGCGATCCCCGAGTTCGCCGATCCCGACGCGGCGGAGGCGGCACTCAAGCGCGGCGAACAACCCGAGGTCAATCCCTGCTCTACACGCAGGCCCCTCGCCGAGGCCACGAACGCGCATGGCACCCTGACGACCTGCATGCCTCATTGGCCCGTCGTTTTCAGCCTCTGGGCGGGCTCGTACCCGCCGGGCCACGCCCGGACTCGTGTACATTAGACGTACCTATCCCGGACAGATTGGCTCATTTCATGGCACGTGCGCTCGTCGACCACCTCGCTCCCGCGCGGGATCGTTTCGTCTCTACCGCAGCGCGACCTCTGGCCTTCGTCATCTTGGCCCTGGGTATCCTCTCTGTGGCCACGGGCTGATCTTCGCCTCCTCCGGGCGCCTCCCCGGACGACGACTACCACCTCGTCTCCACGTGGTGCCCGCGCCCCATCGAGTCCACGGGCTGCGGCACGACCACGATCGACGGCGATCTGTACGTCATGGCCCTCGTGACCACATCCCACGCACAGTGCGAGGCCTTCAGCCCCGACAAATCCTCACGCGGCATCCATGACCACTGGACGACACGATGTCTCGTCGTACCGATACAACGACGGCCAGTACCCGTACGGCTTTCTACCAATTCCCACCACCCTGTTCGCGGGCCACAACGTGAGCACCCGTGTGATCATGCGCGCGATCAACGTCGGCATCGCGACGGTGCTGATCAGCGCCGTCTGCGCGCGCGTCGACCCGCGAGGTGCGCCGCGCGACCTGCTTCTGGCTGCGCTCGTCGCGTGGACGCCGATGGGCCCATACTTCATCGCTCCAACAACCCTCCTCGTGGGCGATCACGGCGTCTTCACCTACGGCGCAGCGCTCTCACGGCGCACTGAACGCACAGGGGTGGCGGCGCTGGACGCTCCTCGGCGTGGGCGCGCTGGCCTCCCTGCTGTGCTACGGCTCGCGAGGCGACGCCGCCTTCTACGTCTTCGTCGCCTCCCTCGGCGTCCTCATCCTGGCAGCCCGCCGCCGCCACCCGCCCGAGATCGGCATCGCGTCCGTCCCTGAGCGTCATCGGCATCTGGCATGCTCGGCTCCGGCCAGTCCGGTCACATCGCCCAGTCCGAGGCCTCGGTGACCCTGCGCGAGCGCATCGAGGTCGCGATCATGAACATCCGCTACCTGCCCGAGTACTTCGCGGGCTTCATCGGTTTGAACTCCGGACCCGGCTGGCGAGACACTCCTCTGCCGGGCTACACGACGATCCTTGGCCTCCTCGTCCTGGGAGCGGTCCTCTTCTACGGGGCACGCACGATGAGCCTGCGCAAGATCCTGGCCGCCTTCGTCGTCTTCGGCGCGATGGCGGGCATCCCGCTGCTGATCGCGACCCCTCCGACCTTCCCCAACCTCGGCGGATACCACTCCCGCTACGCCCTGCCGCTGCTGGGCACGTGGCTACTCATCTGGCTCTCCAGCGCCATCAAGAAGTCCTCGCTGACCCGCGGCCAGATCGTCATGTTCGTGTTCTTCCTGAGCGTCGTCGACGCGGTTGCGATGCACACGACAATCGCCCGCTACGTCCGAGGCCTGCTGTCGATCCGCCACATCGGATGGATCGCACCGGGTAACCTGAATGGTGACATCCAGTGGTGGTGGGCCGACATGCCGCTAAGCCCGATGGCCCTGTGGGGCCTAGCCTCCCTGGGATACGCACTTGCCCTGGCGAGCGCCATCTACCTGCTGCGTAACCGCCAGGTGGAGGTGCCCGCCTCGACCACTCCGACCGAAGAGGAAGAAACCGCATGAGCGCAACAGTCACCGTCGTCGTGCGCACGCGTAATCGCCCGGCGATGCTCACCCGTGCCCTCGCATCGATCGCTTCTCAGACCTTCGACGACTACGAGGTCGTCATCGTCAACGACGCCGGCGACGAGGCCGAGGTCCGCGAGATCGTCAAGAAGCAGAAGAGCGCCGTGCGTTCGAAGATCACGATCGTCACGAACGAGGTCTCGAAGGGCCGCGAGGCCGCGCTCGAGTCGGGCCTGGCCGCGTCGCACAACCGCTACTACGCGGTCCACGACGATGACGACTCCTGGCACCCTCACTTCCTGAAGAAGACGGTCGCCTCACCTGACGAGTCACCCCGAGGCGGGCGGCGTCGCCACCCGCTGCGAGATCATCCGCGAGCGTGTGCGTGCCGATGGCACCCTGCATCGAGATCGAGCGCGAGGTCCCTGTCGACGGATAACTCACGGCCCTGTCCCTCGTGGACATGATGGTGGAGAACTACACGCCGCCGATTTCTCAGCCGATCCGCCGCGAGGTTGCGGACCGCGTGGGCCACTGGGACGGGTCCCCTGCAGACGCAGGCGGACTGGATTTCAACCTGCGTCTTCCTGGCGGACTCGCCGGTCGGCTTCGTCGACGGCGAGCCGCTGGCCTACTGGCACCACCGCGACACGATGGATGCGTCCTCTGGCAACCTGTCGTCACCGACGCGTACCTGCACAAGTGGGACAACCTGCATATCCGCGACTGCTACCTGCGCGCCATGCTGGCGACGGAGGATCCCTTCGTCCCCGCACCTGGGCCAGGCTCTCGCTGTCGGCGGAGTATCTACCGCCGGATGCGCGCAGGAGCTGGCGCGCGGGATTCGGGCTTCCACCCTCACTCAACCTCGTGCACGTGAACATGCTGAACACGATGACGGCCTTTGCACGAGCAGGTGCACGAGCTGCGCGGAGAGGTCAGCGCCCTGCGCGAGCAGCCTCGATGCCGGCTCGTCCCCTGCAGCAGTCGCTGCAGTCGCACGGCGTCCCTGCGTCCCAAGCGCATCCTGCGTCGCCTTCTGGGGCGCTGAGGACCCCCATTCAGACAGAGGCCGGCCGTGGAACACCCACGGCCGGCCCTGCTTCCGTTTCTGCCCTTAGGGCAGCGGGCGCACAACGTCTGGCGTCAGTGCGATCCCACCCGTATCCGGCGGTGATGATGTATGCGTGCGGGCGCGTCTCATCCGTCCGTGTGACGACCACTGTCGTCAGGTAAACTGCGACGCGTGACGGTGCCGCCGTCGTCGCAGAAGATGAGGTCGCCACGCTGACGCTGAGAGAGGGGCACGTGCTGGAAGCGCGGGTACGCGTAAAAGTTCCCCGCGACGTACGGTAGGGACGGCCACGCGTGCTTGATCACGTCGATGGCTGGGGATCCAGGCCCGCAGCATAGAGGGACTGCGCACCAGGCCCGAGCAGTCGAATCTCTGGTCGTAGGGGCTCGCCTCCCCACGTGTAGGACGAGCCGGTCTGCCCACGCGTACCCGATCATGGCCTTCGACGCGCTCGGAGCGCGGCCGTCAGGGGCAGGGCGTGGCCTGGTACTGGTCGACGGTCCAGGGTAGCCGGTGTCCATGGCGTCCCAGGTGGCCTTTAGTCGACGACGCCGGTGACGGTAGCCCGCACGCTGCTGGAAGTTCTTGACGGCGGCGACGAAGGGCGCGTCGACGGAGGCGAGTTTATGGAGTGCCACAGGCCGAGGCGTACCTGGACGATGCGCACCTGCGCCGTTCATGCCCCAGGTGAGCGTGCTGGTCGCGTCCCCGAGGCCCGTGATGGTCGGTGGCTGCAGGTCGGCTCGGCGCCGTACCCGCGCCATGCGCCCGAGGAGTCGAACTCGTAGCGGCGGCCGTTCAGCTCCAGAGGCGCAGTGCGCATGATGCCGGTGTCGGGGTCGAGGTAGTACCACCTCCCTCGTCGCGCAGCCAGCCTCCCATCTGGGCGCTGGATGCGAAGAAGTGCCAGCCGTCAGCGAGGCGCTCCCAGCCGGTGCGCATCGGCCTCGAGTGAGTCCCAGGTAGTACCACGCACCGTCCACGCCGGTCATACCCGTACGCATGACGCCAGTGTCGGGATCCAGGTAGTACCACTGGCCCCCGTCGCGCAGCCAGCCGCCGATCTGCGCACCGTTGGAGGCGAAGAAGTGCCACCCGTCGAAGAGGTGCTCCCAGCCGGTGCGCATTGTTCGAGGACCCCAGGTAGTACCACGTACCGTCCACGGGCGTGAGCCCCGTACGCATCACGCCGCTGGCAGGATCCAGGTAGTACCACTGGCCCCGTCGCGCAGCCAGCCGCCGACGAGCGCCCCCGGAGGAGCCAGGAAGAACCAGTCGGCACCATCACGCAGCCAGCCTGTGGCCATGTATCCGCTGTCGTAGAAGAAGTAGCGGCTGCCCCCGACCCCCACCCACTGGGAGGCGGGGTAGGTGCCGTCGGCGCGCCGCCACCACCAGCCGATCGAGTCACGCACCCACGCACCCCGTCCGGTCTCGTTTGGCGCGTGCATCGTCGGGGGTTCGTCACTCTCCGACGAGGTCGGGGCTGCCTGGTCCTCACTCGCTCGCACTGGGGGCGGCGGGCCCGGGCGCGTCCGTGGTCTCTGCCAGGCGAAGCCGACGGCGCGGCAGGCGAGGCGGCCTGGGCCGCGGTGGAGGCGTCGGCTGCGGACTGTGGCGTGGCTCGTCCCCGGCGTCGTGCGCGGGCTTGCGCAGGCAGGGCGATGAGCGCGAGGGCCAGGGCTGCTGTGGGAACGCGCGCGAGCGCGCGGCGGGCGAGTGTGGGCGTCGATGCCATGACAGTGCCTTCGTCGCTGGAAAACAGTTCTCCTATATGTAGGACACTCACACAGCACGGGCGCATTTTGAACCACCAATCAGCAAAGTCAGCCTGGCGGCATCACACCGCTGGGCGCCTCGAACGTCGAGGCGTCCGTCGTCCTTTCGTTCTCGCGCGTCGGCCCGCTCCCGCATGCGCGCGAGGTGCTCGTAGTTTTATGGCGCCCGCGCTTAGCACGTCGCGCATGGGGCGCGGGCGTCAGGTCCGTAGAACGACGCCCGAGGCACTACCAGGCTGCCAGACTCCATGCCCGGGCCGGCAGGACGTCGAAGCGGCGCGTCTTTCTGCAAGGCGTCGATGACGCTGGCCGCTGTCGTGGTTCTGGATGGCTAGCGAGATCGTAGGCACCCGCTGAAGGTCAGACGCGATCCGATCGATGAGGTGACCGGCGCCCGGCTCGATCGACGTCGGCACGTAGCAGGCGTCCATGCCGTGCAGTCCCCACACGAAGACGCCCTCGCGGGTGTCAATGGAGGCACCAAAGACCGGGGACTCGATGCGCTCGTTCGCACGGTAGTGCAGGCGCAGGCGCACGGGATCGCCCGGGTACACGAGCGACGTGGGCTCGCCGGAGGCGTTCAGCAGGCTCGATGCGCTCGATCATGGCCTCGCCGCTACTGAAACGCGTGCCGCCACCCTCGACCCGACGGCGTGGTGAGCGACGTCGGAGTAGGTGTCGATGACCCGGCGGCCGCGCCCACGTCGACGGAGCGTGCCGTGATCCAGCCAGGCAGCCTGGTCACAGAAGGTGCGCATCTGCTCGAGGCCGTGGGACACGACGACGACCGTGCGCCCCTGGTCCTTGAGCTGGGCGAACTTGTCCATGCACTTGTTCTGGAATTCCATGTCGCCCACGGCCAGAACCTCGTCGACGAGGAGGATATCCGCCTCGACGTGGATCGACACGGAGAAGCCCAGGCGCACGTACATGCCCGAGGAGAGTTCTTTGACCGGCTGATCGATGAAGCGCTCGACGCCGGAGAAGTCGATGATCGCATCCAGCTTGGAGTCGATCTCCTTCTGCCTCGCGCCCAGGATCGCGCCGTTGAGGTAGATGTTCTCGCGGCCCGACAGCTCAGGGTGGAAGCGGAGCCGACCTCGAGCATGGCGGCCACGCCCCGTCGAGGAGATCGTTCTGTCCGGGGTGAGGATCTTCGCGATGCACTTGAGCAGCGCCGACTTTGGCCTCGGAACCGTGTGTCGTCCGAGCAGGCTGAAGGTCTTACTTGCGGGATCTCGAAGGAGACGTCGTCGAGAGCCCAGAACTCTCGAACTGCGCGCGCGAACGTTGCAGGAACGCGCCCTTGAGGGACTGGGTTGCGGTTCTTGTAGATGCGGAAGCGCTTGAGACGCTTCTTCACTGCAATCGCGTTCGTCACGAGTTCTCCACGATTCGTGCCGAGAAGCGGCGGAAGATCAGCGAGCCGAGGCAAAGATACCGAAAGCCCAGGCAGCCAGCCGAGCCACACCTGCCAGGACGGCATCGCGAAGCCGCACAGCGTCGAGCGGCAGGCTCCCAGGAAGAGCTCGGCGGGGTTGAGTCGGAAGATCGTGACGATCGGGAGGGGCTCGCCGCCCCACGTCCATCCCTTGGCCGCCAGGTCGGTCTGGACCTTGTTGAGCATCGACAGGGAGAAGACGACGCCGGAGGCGTACATCCAGATCTGCTGAAGATCTGCCACAGGTGCGAGATGTCGCGGAAGTAGACCGAGGCAACCGACAGGGATGAGGCCCATGCCGATCACGTCAAGAGCATCGCGAGCAGCGTGATGACGATGACCGCGGGGATCATGAGCAGCACGCCGCCGCTGGCGATGCACATGATGAGGATGATGACGCCCAGCTCGAAGGCGAAGTCGTAGGCCAGGGCCGCACCGAGGAGTAGATGAGGACCTGACGCGGGAAGTAGACCTTGGTGAGCAGGCCGGAGTTTCCCACGAGGGAGTCCATGCCTCGCTGGATACCGCTCGACATGAAGTTCCAGGCGATAACACCCACGCCGATCCACAGCGCGAAGGAGGACAGAGCCCGAGTTCACGCCCTGTCAGCCCTCGCCGCGGAAGACGACACCGAAAGATCAGCGTCACGGCGATCGTGGCGATGCGGGTTAATGAGAGGACCACAGGCGGCCGAGCGCGGTGCCCTCTGAACTCGAGAGTCGAGCGCGCGCCATGCGCACCGTCAGGTCGATGACCCGTTTCGTCTCAGACACGCGCTACTCCCCATCGCTTCTGTCGTGGCCGAAATCTATTCTACCGCCTGCGGGCCGGCGTGAGCGCGAGGTGAGCGCTGCGTGAACTCCCACGATCACGACGCTGAGCGCTGTAGGCCTCGATGAGGGCGGCGACGTCCGTCGGCTGCTCGGAGTCGAGGGCCGTGGCCGACCTGGATCCCGTGTACTCGAAGGTCGCGGTACGTCGGGTCCCAGGTTGCCGCCCTGGAGTCACGCGATGAGGCGCGGTGCCGCGTCCGTTCGCTGTGGGTAGGCGCCGTTTGTTCTGGAAGTCGACGGGTGGGCCAGGACACCTCGGGGCGCCCGTCACCCGGCCAGGCGCGCGGCGGTGTCGGCCAGCTCGCGGCTCTCCAGCTGCAGGAGGTGGATCGCTGCCCGGGTCCTGCTCGTGTGGGGACTGCCCACGGGCTCGCCCTCTGGGCAGGGGGCGCAGGCCTCTACGTACGTTGGGGCGTCCGCTCACCCGCCGGACGCGTCAGGAGGGCAGCCCCTCAAGCCCTGCGGGTTGACCGCGGCCAGGCAGGACAGCGTCTGGTTCCAGGCGCGTGACGCGGCGTAGGGCGACCAGTGGGGTTGACCGCCGAGGTACCAGCGGCGCCTCGCTGCCCCTCGCGGGCCTCGCGCAGGCCCTCGCGCACGCTCCACCCATCGCGTGGGTGGGCAGCGCCGAGCGCATGAGATCCAGGAGAGTCGAAACCATCAGCGGGTCGGATACTCGGGGCGCTTGTCGGAGTAGACGTCCCACGTGGCCGGGGCGGGCATGAAACAGCGCGGTCGCGCCGCGCTCGCTCGCGGCGGTCTCGATGCCGCTCATGCGGTCACGCTCCACCTGCTCGTGGGCGCACGCGGCCCAGCGCCTGCGAGTTCGGGGTGATGCACGTCGGAGAGACGCAGCAGTCGCCCTGAACGTAGGTGGTCACGCCCGGTCGTGGATGATCGAACGAGGCCTGGGCGGCATCGGTG
>BNJU01000519.1_pt1 | contig 73273 bp, 119 predicted proteins | sample 8539281 | NCBI WGS metagenome assembly BNJU01 (sample SAMD00202456, study PRJDB9452) | human saliva metagenome | isolation source: human saliva | place: Japan
AATCGCAACCTTTAAAGTGGGTGTGACTTGATGGAAAGCCAGTTCAGTCCGCTGGAAAAGAGTAAAAGCTCTGGTTTTGTGGTTAGTTTTAATCGTTCACGGTTGATCCCAACAAACCAAGCCCATTCTTCATTCAGCTTCAATCAGAACGAGGTTTGAATCGTCTTTATCTACAAAACGGATATACCGATTGATAATTTTTAAAGCCAGTCTTTCTGGATTAGTCATAGACGAGTAAAATCACGGACTGCATAATAGGCTACGCTCATTTTTCAGCCGAATCTCAAAACGGTTTTTGCTCGCGTCTTCAATCTGAGGGAATATCTATTTTTCTTAGTGCTATTTCATAGTCCTTTTCTATGGATACAGAACAAACTTCACTCTGTAATGAACCGATATGAGGGTATTTCCATACATTCCTTTTCATCTTTTGCAGTACCAGTTCGCCACTGCGATAGCTTTTGAAACTGCGGAAGGTGGATATCATTCTTCCTGTCTGTACCATTTTTCGTGAGTACAGGATGACTCAAAATCCCTGTCTTACTCGTTAATGTCAGGCATCAAGGCGTTTCATCACACCGCCAGCCACCAAAGCGTCCATAAAGAACTCATACCAGCTTCTTTGTTGAGCCAGAAGATAGCTTTCAAATTGACACGACACCCACGACCTTTCAATTCCACCAGAACCTCCTTTGTCCAGTTCATGGGAGCAGAGAACGAATATATCGCCTAAAGCATAATGCTCTGAATAAGAATAGACCATAGTCCTCATGAAGAAAAATAGGACAGTTTCAGTTGTAAGATGTTTTCGACCACATGCTGTACGTCCGTTGTTGGAAAGCTATCCTTACATAATCTAGAGAGCATTTTCAAGGGAGCGCCGGAGTTGAAGCGTTCCAGAGCTCTCAAAAGGATTGCTGTAAATCCTCTTGATGGCTTGACTTTTTCCTGTTTCAATATCACGCTTAGATACTGCCTTGTAATACCAGTCGCAAACCGCTCACGATTTTGAGATAGTCCATAAGCCAAAGCGTTTTTCTTTTAACTGCTAGTAACCAAGTTTGTTCATTCAGTGAAATCCCTCAATCAAAAAGGCGTATGTCAACTTTTAAAGCCCATTTTACATACGCTGAAATTTTTGCTAAATCCCTTGTAACCAAAGTGATTTTCTAATGTTTTGACTGTTTCCTGTCGATTGTACCCCTGTTAGATACAGGGGTTAAGTGCTAGCGTGGCTATTGCCACACCAGCCAGCAAAGATCGATCCACACCTGCGACTTCCGCTTCGCACGTCGCCTGCGTGGACTGTCTGCTGTTGGATAACTTTAATTTCCTCAGAAATCATATCCTTTTGGTACAAGGGAGTATAGCTCTGATATGACACTTGTTCCTACATCAACATAGCCACGACCTTTGATTTCCGCTTTAAGAAGAAATCCTTTTGTACGTCACTGCTAAACATCATGCGCATAGCCCATTTCAGACATACGACCTAGAAACCTCTCGAAATTAAACCGATCACGGATTCCGTCGCCTAAATATTTTGCGTCTGGACGTTGACAAGCCAGTATTAGAAAGAAGCCAGCTGGACGACCTAACACTGACAATCTGTTTCAGCTTATTCATAACTTGCGGTGTTTTCTTTGTTCCCAACATTTCCATGAAAGCGACGTATTCATCAAAGATTAGAAAAAGTGTGCCGGAGACCTAAAGTAAGCATAATTTTATGCAGTCTTATAGTTCTTCATCTAGCTCCATTTCCACCACACGTTTTCATCATTTCTTCATAGAATGTTTCAATGCAAGAAAGCAAGTCTTCTTTTCTATAGTAGACATTTGCCATCACAGAACCTAAGTCCGCAAGGTCAGCATTTTTCGGGTCAAGAATATACAGTTTTGAATCTGTATGAAGCAAGGCTTCAATCAGTGTCAGTATAAAGTAAGTTTTACCGCCACCTGTACCACCAGCAATCAACATATGAGGGAGCTTATCATATTCCCACCATACGTTTTTCATTAAGCTGAAGTTTACCATCTTTAGCTTCTACTCATCAATAGAAATACGACTGGCTATGGTGTCATAGAGCAAAGTATATTCCACATAGGAATCCTTTAACTCTTTATCCGTCAGCTCACAGTACAAGCCACTCTCTAATTTCTTTTCCAAGTGTAAGAGTTGGTCTTGATATTTTCCCAGCGTGATTTCCACCCGTATCTGTATCAAGCCATTTTTAAGTCGATAATACATTTTAGGGAAGTAGGTTATCTTTTCCTTTGTACGACCAGCACTATCTTTAAAGAAACCCTCTGTTTTGACCTGTTCAGATTCATACCACTTGTTTTCAAGTATCATCTTTGCCAGTTTTTGACGGTGGTAAAGTTGTTTAACCGTATCATGGCGAAAACCGTTTGAATACAAACGCTACGCAGCAAGCAGATAAGAATTGCGACACTGAAACTGATAATTAAATAGGAATGTCAATCTTATCTGCTTGTGATAGGTTAAAATCCTGCCAGTTGATCTGCTGGATTGTCTTCACATGAAAACAGTCCGACAACCAGCAGGAAAAACAGGCAGGAGTGACGCTATCAAATGAAAAGACTAAATCTTTACCAGATGGACGAATCCTTTTACCACGCTGTTTCATGCGAAAAGTCTCCTTTCTCCCTAGCGACTATTTGTCTTGTGTCGGTTCTTTCTTTGCTTGCTGGTTGAGCTTTGAATGAACTAGAATCCTTTGTCAGCACAATATCGTCTGCCTTGATATACCAGTCAACATCTGCTCCTTGATAGGTGGCAGTAGCAGACAGTGTCCGCAATGGGATTGATAAGTTCCACCCTGTGCGTTATAATCAAACTCTTTCAAAGGCACGCTGGCAGGAATACTTACTTGAATCATGCGTCCTTGTCCTTTGGATTTTAAGTCATAGGTACGTTCCTTGATTTCATCTGAAACCGACCCGTCTTCATTTTGGATTCTCACTTCACGACGTAGAGCAGAGAATTTTCAATTCTCAAAAGTCGTGTCTTTATCTAATACAATGCCATTTGCTAATCTCATCATTTTTCCTCTCTTTCTTTATTCTTTTATCATGTCGTCAGCATGTAAAAGGTAATTTGTAAAACCACGAGTGCCGATTTTGTAGCCCTCTGCGGTAATACGTGGATTGACTTAACTTCACGTTCCTCAAAGCCGAAATGTTTTTCGCCAGCTTCAGCAGGAAGCACCACCACAATATCATCTGCTCTTTGAACATCAGAATAGAGATTATAGCTTCTTGAGATAAGACAGTTAGCTGTCCGTTGATTCTTCGCTGAACGACTTTATCCTCGCCAGCAAATTCTAAATTGCCGAATGTTTTCCATGTTGGGAATCACAAATTTAAGTTCCATATTTTTACCTATCCTTTCTTTTTTATTGGCTGAATGAATGTTTGATGGTCTTAAAGAGTGGGGAACGACCTTTTGATTCTTGATTTTTTGTTTTCATAAGTTCACTTCCTTTCAAAATCGGGTAAAAAAATAGACACCTCATTTTTGAAGTGTCTACCTATTAAATATTCAAATTTTTATTGGAAGTATCTTTATATCTTCACTTTTCAAGGATAAATCGTCGTATCAAAGCTCATTCATAAGTAGTAAATTAGTAGTAAATTGAGTGGTTTTGACCTTGATAAAGTGTGATAAGTCCAGTTTTTATGCGGATAACTAGATTTTTATGCTATTTTTTATATAAAAATAAATACTAATGGATTAAACAATGAAGTTTATGTCTATTTTCTTGCATTTAGTTTAGAAAAAGCTTACAATTAATGTATTAATTATAAACAAAATTAATCTTAGTATCATGTATGAAAGAAGGATATAAAGTTGAGAAAATATTTAGGGGAAAAATATAATAAGTTTTCGTTAAGAAAATTGACTGTTGGAGTTTGTTCTATGACGATAGGATCTTTTTTTCTTAATGTCGACTGTTCAACCTGAAGATTATATAGTGAAGGCAGCAGATAATGCAATTGTTCACTATAAATACGTTGGAGAAGATAAACTTACTGATAGAAAAAGGAACTAATAAGAAAAGAAGTACCAAATGTTGTAAATAGTACAGATGAGACATATTACTTAGTATTTAAACCTACTAAAACAACACAACTAAATAAATTACCAAATACTGGTTTTAAATTATGGAGTAGGAAGTATGCTTCTAGGAGGTATGTAGGTCTATTAGTGGTCGCTGTAGCAAAAGGTAAAAAATAAACACGTAAAATATTATCAATACTGTTAGTTACGAGTATGGGGGCAACTACTCTAGAGCTACCTGTTCGAGCTATGGAAGACTTACAATTGTCAGTTTACAACATGGATTACAACTTAAAAGTGGGAGATAAGTTACCAGAGATTTCTGCAATTCCTGGATACAGTTTTGTTGGATTTATTAAAAATGAAGCTGAGTTAAAATAATAAAAAGAAGATAGTAAAGAAAATATTATTCACAACAACATGAAAAATAAACAACTACAGTTAAAAAGAGATTACAAATACAAATGTAGTAGATAAAAACAGAAAACTAAAACAACATAACTAATACTGACAAAAACAGATGATAAAAAGTATTAGAAATAACAATAAAAGAAGACAAAAAGTAATAGAAAATATCAACTAAAAAGAGGATGAAAAAGTATTAGGGGTTAATACTGCTAATCCTCAAGATGAAGTGTTGGCTGGGAAGCTGACTAAACCTGAATTACTATATACTGATAAAAACAGTAGAAACACCATTACAATATAATCAAGTTATAGAAAATAATAATCAGTTACCTGAAGGAACAACAAGAGTAAAACAACATGGTAAAAGTAGGTAAGAAAACTGAAGTTATAAGGATGTTTACCGTAGAGGGAAAGAAGTTTCTAGAGAGTTACTTTCTACAAAAATAGAAGATCCAGTTTCAGAAAGTAATTGAAAAAGGAACAAAAAGCAGTAAGTAATGTTGCTACTAAGGAGAAAAACTTAGTAAAACCTGCAGTAGAGGTTAAGCCAGAGTATACAGGAGTACAAGCTGGATCGATAGTAGAACCTGAGAAAAGTAGAAGCACCGAAAGGAATATACAGGAGTACAAGCTGGAGCGATAGTTAAACCAGAAAAAGTGGAAACACCGAAAGAGTATACAGGAGTACAAGCCGGAGCAATAGTAGACCCGAAAAAGTAGAGCCACAGTACGGTGGAGTTACTTCTGGAGCGTTGGTAGAACCAGAAAAAGTAGAACCACCGAAAAGAATATACAGGGGTACAAGCCGGTGCAATAGTAGAACCAGCAAAAAGCGGAAGCACCGAAGGAATACACAGGAGTGCAAGCTGGAGCGATAGTAGAACCAGCAAAAAGTAGATTCATCGAAAAGAATACACAGGGAGTACAAGCCGGGCAGTTGTATGAACCAGAGAAAGTAGAGCAACCGAAAGAATATACGGGAGTACAAGCCGGAGCGATAGTCAGACCAGAAAAAGTTGAAACACCGAAAGAATACACAGGAGTGCAAGCTGGAGCGATAGTTGAACCAGAAAAGGTAGAACCACCTGAGGAATATACAGGAGTGCAGGCTGGGGCGATAGTCAGAGCCAGAAAAATAGAAGCGCCGAAGGATTATACTGGAAAAATCGAACCACTGAAAACAGAAGTCCAAAACCTGCGGTAGACTCTAACAATACAACAGAAAACAATAATGTATAAAAAAATGCTAGTGCACTTCTTCGAATGAATTTTGTTAAAGATAAACAGGAACAATCAGCAATAGGGTCAGCTACATTTTATAGCTCCTAATGTATTGTTGACAGTAGCACTAACTTTCATAAATAATTCTGCAGATAACAGTACGGGTGAATTTAGAGGAGATAAGACTAAAAAAATACATATGAATGGCAAACGCCAGATGGACAAAAAGGTTCATTTACTTCAGACGATATTCACTTTTTATAATAAAAAGATTATCCAAAAGGATTTATCTACGATTTAGCTGTTATTACATTACCTCAATCTACAAGAAGACAACATGCGAACTTAGTAGAAAATTACTCGAAAGTAAATGTTAATGATAAGTTAAATGTTTATGGATATCCTAGAGGAGAGTATACTCACTTAAAAAGATACTACTGTTGAAATGGAACAAAAATACGCAAATAATACTTATGGTGTTCAGTATCAAGGTGGAAAAGCTGGTATGAGTGGTGGAGGAATCTTTAACTCTAAAGGAGAAGTGATCGGACTTCATCAAAATGGTGCTGAGAACCGTTCAGGTGGATTAATACTATCTCCGACACAATTAGATTGGATTAGAAGTATAATAAAGGTAAAGAAATTACACCTAACTATGATGCTCTAGAGCGTCATAAAGATGAGAAAAAGATGATATTAAAGAAGAAAAGCAAGTTGATAAAAACTAGAACTTAGAAATATTTCTAATGTAGAATTGTATACTTTAGAAAGATAAATAAAGTATCGACATGTAACTATCACTTTGCGAGTGTTCCAACTAATCCAACAAATTACTTTATGAAAGTAAAATCAGAGAACTTTTAAAAGATGTAATGTTACCCGTTAAAAGTATTGAAAGTGCTAGAAAAAGATAATCAAGATGTATACAAAATTGTAGGACAAGCTAATGATTTGATTCAACATGAAAAACAATAGTACTTTTAGAAAAATTATACTTACTACCTACCTAAGACGGTAAGAAGTGAAAATGGTGTTTATACATCATCAAAAATTTAGTAGATGCAATGAATAGTAATCCATCTGGTACGTTTCGTCTAGGAGCGACTATGGATGCTCGTGAAGTAGAACTTTCAGATGGTCAGAAAGCTATATAGATAAAGAGTTTAGTGGTAAATTAATAGGGTGAAAACAAAGGTGAGTATTATGCTATATATAACTTGAAAAAACCGTTATTTAATACTCTAAGTCATGCCACTATTCAAGATCTTTCAGTAAAAGAAGCGAATGTTTCTTCTAAAGAAGATGCTGCCACAATAGCCAAAGAGGCGAAGAATGGTACTAACATTACTAATGTTCATTCATCTGGTGTAATTGCCGGTGAACGTAGCATTGGTGGTTTAATTTCACAAGTTACTAACTCTACAATTTCTAATAGTAGTTTTTACTGGTAGAATAACTAATACGTACAACACAAGATCTAGTTATCAAATAGGTGGTTTAGTTGGAAAAATGTCAGGAACTAGTGCTTTAATTGATAGATCGGTTTCATCTATTGATATAGCGACAAATGCTAATCAAGGAGACCAAATTGTTGGTGGTATAGCAGAGTTGTTGATAAAAAGGCAATGATTAGTAATAGTTATAGTGAAGGTAACCTCAATAATGTTAAAACATTTTGGTTAAAGTTGGTGGAGTTGTAGGTAATCTTTGGGATAGTAGCTCATCTGAAGTAAAGTAACTCTGGTAATCTTTCAAATGTCTTAAGTGATGTTAATGTAACGAATGGTAATGCTATTGCTGGTTATGATTTTTAATGGTATAAAAGCAACTAATACATATAGTAATATAAATAATAAAGTAGTAAAAATGTAGTTCAAGTGGACGATGAACTTGTAGCTAAAGATTCAGATGTACAAAGAGGTACAAGGTATTAGAAAACTGATAAAGTGAATGCTAAAGAAAAGTTGAGTTAGTTTCTAAACAAAGTACTAAGATAGAAGACTTTAATTTCTCTTCTAGATATGAAACAGATTATAAAAACTTAAAAGATGCTGATGTTTCTAGATTAAGAGTATATAAAAATATTGAAAAACTATTACCATTCTATAATAGAGAGACAATTGTTAAATATGGTAATCTAGTAGATAAATAAATAGTGAGTTATTTACTAAAAGATCTTGTATCAGTAGTTCCAATGAGGATAAAGTAATTTCTGATGTTAATAAAAATAAAAGCTACTATTAATAAACTATTACTACATTATTCAGATAATTCATCTCAAATATTAGATATAAAATATCAACAAGATTTCTCTAAAAGTTGCAGAATATGAAATAGTCTAATACAAAACTATATATACACCTAATACATTATTACATAATTATAATAATATTGTAAAAAGCTGTTTTAAATGATCTGAAATCTGTTCAATATAATTCATGATAGGATTAGAAAAGTATTAGATATTTCTAATGATATAAAATTAACAGAATTATATCTAGATGAACAATTTGAAAAAACAAAAGCAAATATTGATGATACTTTATCAAAACTTCTCTCAGCAGATTCGGTAATAGCTGAAAATAATAATTCAATAATAGATAATTATGTAATAGAAAAAAATTAAGAATAATAAAGAGGCGTTTACTTTTTAGGTTTTAACATATCTGGAACGTTGGTACAATTTTAAACTTTGATGATGCAAGTGCAAAGATTTAGATTATAGTCATGTTAGACTTTCTTTGGTAAATCTAATAGTTCTGCATTAGATAATGTTATTGAGCTTAGGTAAATCTGGCTTTTAACAATTTATTAGCTAAAAATAATGTTATTACATATAATGTATTATTATCAAAAAAATTATGGAACTCAAAGTTTATTTAAAGCATTAGAAGGTTATAGAAAAGTATTCTCTACCAAATGTATCTAATAATGACTGGTTCTAAAAAACAATCTAAAAAGCTTATATTGTTGAAGAAAAATCTAATATTCCAGAAGTAAGAGTAAAAACAATGAGAAAGAAGGAACTGAACATTCTATAGGTGTATATGATAGATTAACTAGTCCATCTTGGAAATATCAAAGTATGATCTTTACCGTTATTAACTTTACCAGAAGAAAAATGAGTATTTCATGATAGCGAATATTTCAACTATAGGTTTTGGTGCTTATGATAGATATAGAAGTCTCTGAATATCCTAAGGGAGAGAAATTAAATAAATTTATGAAGATAATGTCAAAAGAAGCGGCTAAACGCTTTAGAGATCGTATGATTATTGGTATAAAATACTAGATAAAGAAAAATAAAGATAAATTGTTTAGAAGTGTTCTGGTATATGATTCTTTCAGATTTGGTAATGATAAAGATAAAAATACAAGTCAAGCAGATTTTTCAAACTAACCATCCTGCTATCAAACATTTCTTTGGACCTGCAGGAAATAATGTAGTTCATAATAAATCATGGTGCATATGCTACAGGGAGATGCGTTCTACTATATGGCATATCACATGCTTGATAAAAGCTGGTGCAGTAACATATACTCATGAAATGACACATAATTCTGATAGAGAATATATCTTGGAGGATATGGAAGAAGAAGTGGTCTTTAGGCTCAGAGTTTTTATGCTAAAAAGGATTATTACAGGCTCCTCGATCATCCAGATGATGCAACAATCACGATAAACTCTGTACTGAAATATGATGAAGCAGAAAATGCTAATAGACTGTCAAAGTGAAAGATCCAACTCAACGATTCAATAATGCAGAGGACTTACATAAATATATGCATAATTGTTTCGATTTAGTTTATACACTTTGAGAAATTAGAAGGAAGCTGTCGCTAAAGTTAAATGTAAATCAAAAATATAATCTTTTGAGAAAAAGTTGAAAATAAATTCAAGTAATGATCAAGATGGTAATGATGTATATGCAAACAAATGTAGTTAGAAGATTGACTATTGATGAGATTAATAAATTAAATTCATTTGATAGTCTAATCGAAAAATGATATTATTACTAGTAGAGGTTACAAAGATCAAGAATATAAAAGAAATGGCTATTTCATAATTAATCTATTCTCACCGATCTATTCAGCTCTTAGCAGGAGAGAAGGAACTCCAGGTGACTTAATGGGACGTCGTATAGCATTTGAGCTATTAGCTGCTAAAAGGATATAAAGAAGGTATGGTTCCATATATTTCTAACCAATATGAAAAAGAAGCAAAAAGCTAATGGAAGTAAGATTAATTCTATGGTAAAAGAAATAGGATTGGTCACTGACAAACTAGTGCTTGATATGGTATTTAATAAAACAGTATAAATCTTGGGTTGAATTTAAAAAGCAATGTATAAAGAAAAGAGAAAATAAATTCAATAAATTAACAAATATTAGTTTTATAAAACCCTAATAATTGGGGACGACAAGAGAAAGTAACTATTGATAATATTGCTAAGTTAAAGTATAATTGAAGAAGCGGTTAAAGAGGGATGCTGAAGATTTATAGCACAAGTATACCCAGATACAAATAGTAGAGTTCTTAAACTTCAGAAAAGCAATCTTTAAAAGCTTTATCTAGATAAAAACTAAAGATTTTAAAAACTTCGATTTTTGGTGAAGAATAACATAGAGTATAATATGTTTAACAATAAAGGATATGAGAATTTATGTCTCGTATCCTTATTTATACTATAAAGAATAAGAACACTAGTTTAGACTATATTTTAAAAATACTTCTAACTGTTGGTATAATAACGATATGTTAAAGAAATAAATTTCTAAATAATATAAGATCTTAAGACTTTTTGGAGAGGATTTGGAGAGTTTTTCGAAAAGAAAACATATTAAATAAGTGCTAGTAGTTCTATAAATAAATGAGATAACAGTGTATTTTACTATCTGTTTTTCTTAATAAATTAAAGTAGTTTAACAAGAATTTTGATTAATTTTAGTATATCGTTTTATTTACTATGTATTGCTATGATATAATATTTTTAAAAGGTGAAACACGTTCACTTTAAAGTAAATTATGATTTTTGCTTAGTGCTATCCGCACTAGGCTTTTTATTTTTCTAACTACATTAAAACTTTTTATTCTTTAGAAGTATGTGATATAATAAATTTTAAAGGAAAGGGTGAACTGTTAATACTTCGTCCAACCTTTAAGTGATTTTAACAATTATTTACGCTTTGAGTTGTCGCTCTTGGCGTTTTTATTTTTGTAACTACATTATAACTTTTATTCTTTAAAAATATATTGTATAATATTAATAAGGGTGAAAGCATGGTTACCATGCCCCCAGTAACTGAATTACTTTTTAAACGTTTTGCATTCCCAGTGCTTAACGTTTTTCTTTTTATTGAATTTATAGTATATAATTAAATTTTTAATGTTATTTTGAATTATGGTATAATAGAACCAAAGTAATAAAAGGAGATTTCAATTATGATAAAAAGTTGAAGTATGTGCAACAGTGTTCAAGATTGTTTAATTGCTCAGAGTGAAGGTGCAGATAGAATAGAATTAATAAGCGCAAGTTACCCTAGGGTGGGTTAACTCCTACTACTACAGTTTTGGATATGGTACTTGAAAGCGGAGTAGAAATTCCTATAATGTCGATGGTGAGACCAAGGGGAGGCGGTTTTTGCTATTCGAAACTAGAAAAAGAACAAATGTTTAGGGAAGCAAGAGAACTTTTAAAACATGGAGCAAATGGAATTGTTTTTGGCTTTCTTCGAAGATAGAAAGATAGATTGGGTTGAAACAGAGAAGATGATAGATCTTTGTAATAGTTTTGGTGCTGAAAGTGTGTTTCATAGAGCGTTCGATTGTTCTGATGAACCAGAATATAATCTGCAACGTTTAATAGGTTTAGGGTGTACAAGAGTCTTAACGAGTGGTCTAGGCGCAAACGTTAATAGGGGAGCTAAGTTGTTAAAATATCTTCAATCAAAATATGGACAACATATAGAGATACTTTGCGGGTGCTGGGATTACAACAGACAATCTTGAAAAATAATTGAAAAACAGGTGTTACTCAAGTTCATGGTACTTTTAAAAATATGGTTTTGATGTAACTACAACTGCAGATGATGCACATACAGATACACAGAAAAAGGGAGACTTTGAAGAAGTTGATCCTGAAGAATTAGCTAAAGCGATAAAATAGTAAGAAATATAAATAAGGAAGAAATAAATGTTTAGTAATGTACATCATATAGCGATAATTGGAACAGATTATCAAAGAACAAAAGAATTTTATGTGGATAAATTAGGTTTAAAGTCATTAGTGAACATATAAGGATTGAGAAAATGATATTATCTTAAATGTACAACAGGAAATTTAGTATTAGAAATTTTTATAAAAAGAAGATGCTCCAGCTAGACCTAAAATGCCTAATCCAGAATATACAGGATTAAGACATTTAGCGTTTAGAGTAAATGATGTCGAGGATACTAAAAATTTGATGAATTAGATATTGTTCATGAAGAATTAAGATACGATGACTTCGATAATAGGAAGATAGCATTTTTCTTCTGATCCAGACGGATTACCTTTAGAAATACTATGAATATATAAAACTAAACTCCTAAACCCTTTATGGGGAAGGAGTTTAGTTTTATATCATTATATATCAATTTTTGTTCCAATATTTAATTTTATTGCTTCTTTATTATATAATCAGACAGGCTATGTCTAATACAGCACTCTAACTGATTTGAAGATTGTAATTTCAGTTTTTACTTTTTCGGCCTTCAATAGAATTTAAAAACTAGTTCTCAAGTTCTCCTTTGAAATCTCCGTGAGAAATTAGTTCGTTTTCTAGAGCTGAAGTATGTCACCAGCTTCACTAAGGACACCGTCTTTGGTATCAAGTATATTTTTATTGTTAAATATTATTTCAGTAGGAAGTTCAACCATATCGTAAGTGAAGAACCTATCCATTAATATGAACGCCTTGTTTTAAGTGTTTTTGCGAGAAGGTTGGTGTCGTAGAAGTTGTTACTATAGCATTGTATATCTGAATCAATTGTAGCTTTATTAACATTTTTCATATGCGATTATGTCAGTAGAAAAATCAATAAAGTTCTGCTTTTTGAGTTTTTCTACAAATTTCTTGGTTTTCTCGAAGTTTCTTGACACTACTCTAAGTTCTGATAGATTTCTGATTGTTAGTAAAGCTACTGAGCTTGTTCTAAAGACTTGACCACCTGTTCCAATTAATGTTTGCGATTTTGCTATCTTTATTTGCTAATAAATCAGTTGCAGCACCTTTGTAAAGCTGCTGTTCGTAAAAAGCTGTTAAAATATGTACCGTCAATAATTCAGTAACTATCCTGCCCTTTTCATCTATAGTAAAGTCATAGTAGAAGGAACAGAAGGCAAGTTTATTAAAGAATTATCAGGATAAACAGATACTATACCTATATTGTCAGATTCTAAGATATTTTCCAGGCATAAAGTAGTGTGATCATTATTGCTCAGAAATAATAGAGTTCTCAAACGAATATTTGTTTTATTTAATAATAGTTTTTGTAGCTTCTTTGCAATTTCATTGCCTTTTCATAGTAATACATTTTTGTACATCTTCTTTATTTAAAATTCTCTAGTTGATTCTCCCAGTTTGATTTATATAATTTAATTATATCATGATGATAGAGTATGGTAAGAAAAATAAATATAAGATGATATAAAATAGAGGAATTAGACGATATATAATAATTAAAAATTTATATACATATGGTAAATCTGTAATTATATTTAAATGTATTATTAATTAAGATTTATTAATTCAATATAAATTTTGAATTGAATTATATATCTAAAAAGTTCTTGACATAATTTGATTGAAAATGTACTAATAAATGTTGTTATTAAATATGGCGGCTGTGGCAAGTGGTTAACGCATCGATTGTGGTTCCGACATTGGGGGTTCGATTCTCAGCCGCCCCATTAAATGTAAATACATTTGAGCGGCTTAGCCAAGTGGTAAGGCACGGGTCTGCAAAACCTTGATCAGCGGTTCGACCTGGTAGCACTCAATTTTAATCATCTTTTCAAAAGGTGTATTTTCAAATTTGTATATGAAAGTTAAATGGATCGATCTATTTCATCAGTCCGTTTTTAATAAGTTAAAATGTATGAGCACGATTTGATTTTATTTATATATTTGAAATATTTATCAATAGTTTTCTAAAAAATTTATGAAAAATTATGAAAATTTATATTGAAAATTTCTATTATTTCTATTTAAAAGGTAGATATATATTATATGTTAAAAATGATACCAAAATATAATATAAATACCGAGGAGGTAATAGTATGAAGAAATGTATTAGCACTATTCAGTTTTGTTTTGTTTTTCTATTGTAGGTGCTCTGCTAAAAACAGAAACGAGAAAGAAAGAAAAAGATTATTAAATGGGATTTGTTCCTCCAAAAATAGTGAAAAAGTTAGTTGAGGATCTTTCAGCCTATTTCAGATTATTTAACTGAAAGATTAGGTAGAAAAGTTGAAGCCTTTTACTGCAAGTAATTATATTGGAGTAGTTGAAGGTTTAGGTAGTGGAAGTGTTGATTTTGGTATTATCCCTCCGTTTTCATCTTTACTTGCTCAAAAACAAAGTAATGCAAAACCAATTTTAACATCTAAAGGGAAAACAGGAAACCTAAGTTATACTGTTGAATTATATGTAAGAAAAGATTCAGGAATTAAATCACTTCAAGATGTTAAAGGAAAAAGTTGCATTTGTTGATCCTTCATCTTCTTCTGGATACATCTATCCAGGTGCTATGTTAGTAAATGCTGGTCTTAACTTAGATAAGGATATCAGTTATCAATTTAGTGGAGGACATGATAAGAGTTTACAACTTCTTCTTAACAAGGATGTTGATGTAATCGCAACGTTTGATGGAGTTGAAGATAGATATGCTAAAGACTTCCCACAAGCTAAAACAGATATTCAAAAATTAGCAACAAGTGATATGATTCCAGGTGTTATGGTTACGACTTCAGGTAAGATGGATAAAGAGCTTCAAGAAAAATTAGAGAAAGCTCTAAGAGATATTGAAAAAGATCCAAAAATGAAAGAAATGTCTCACTAAAATGTTTAGTATTACAGGATTTACTGATGTGGATCAAGATGCATATAAAAAGTTGAAGCTACAGCAAAAGTTATGAATGTAGATTTAGATAAAGTCAAATAATAGAATGAACTTGGTACTACCTGTGCCAAGTTTTTCTTTACGTATATATATCATTTAAATAAAACACTTGAGATCGTTTAATTTTATAATTAAATAATCAATCAGGAGTGTGAGATATAATGTACAGCGTATATTAAAGGTAAAATTTCGAAGTTAATCCGACTAATATAGTGGTAGATAATAATGGAATAGGCTATGAAGTAGTGGTAGCTAATCCATATGAATATCACTTTAAATGAAGAGAGAACTGTATTGTAGCCAACAAGTAAGAGAAGATTCAAATGTTCTTTATGGTTTTCTAATAAAGAACAAAAAGTGTTTCTTCTTTTATTAAAAAGTTAAAAAGGGTAGGTCCTAAAAAGTGCTTTTAGCTATATTAGCCGGAGGAACTAGTGAAAGAAATAATTAGGTGAAATTGAAAATCAAGATGCTGTTTATTTTAACGAAGTTTCCAGGGATTGGGAAAAATCTGCTCAACAAATCATCCTTGACTTACAAGGTAAGGTTGATTTTAGTTTGACAAATATAAGTAGTGCACCTAAGGCTGTTACATAATTTCTTAAATGATGCAATCTTAGCTTTAGAAGCACTAGGATATAGTAAAAAGAACTTGCAAAAATTGAGAAGAAGCTTTCACACATCAGTTTGATGGTGTAGATGAGTATGTAAACAAGGATTAAAACTATTGATGAATGCATAGTAGATGAAAGGAGGAAATTATGGACGATAGAATGGTATCAGCTAGTCAGAACTTTGGTGAAGAACGTGAAGAACAGTCATTAAGACCAAAGTTTTTAAGTCAGTATATAGGGCAAGAACAAATTAAGAGTAACTTGAAAAATATTTATAGAAGCTGCGAAATTACGTGGTGAGGTGCTAGACCATTGTTTATTATATGGACCTCCAGGATTAGGTAAGACGACACTTGCAACAATTATTGCAAATGAAATGGAAGTAGGTATTAAGTATACGTCTGGGCCTGCGATTGAAAAATCTGGAGATTTAGCTGCAATTTTAACAAGTTTAGAACCAGGTGATGTTCTTTTTATTGATGAAATTCACAGGATTAGTAGATCTATAGAAGAGATATTATATTCTGCCATGGAAGACTTTTACCTTGATATTGTTATAGGAAAAGGTGAAGAGTCACGTAGTATTAGAATTGAACTTCCTCCATTTACTTTAGTAGGAGCGACAACTAGAGCTGGGGCTTTAACAGCACCACTACGAGATAGATTTGGAGTACATTGTCGTTTAGAGTTTTATACTATCAGTGAACTTCAAAATATAATAGAAAGAACTTCTGATATTTTTGAATGTGATATTGATGATGATAGTTCTTATGAAATTGCTATGAGATCTCGTGGAACACCCTCGTATTGCAAAACAGATTGTTAAAACGTGTTAGAGACTTTTGCGCAAGTGAAAAACGATGGTGTAATAGCTAAAGATTTAGCAATTGAATCGTTAGATTTTACTTAGTTGATGCTAAAGGACTTGATAATATAGACTATAAAATCTTAGAGTGTTTAATAAAAACGTTATGATGGTAGAGCTGTTGGATTAGAAACAACTCGCTGTAACTATAGGGAGAAGAAAAGTATAACTATTGAGGATGTATATGAAACCGTACTTTAGTGAAAGAAGGATTTATTGAACGAACTCCTAGAGGACGTCGTGCAACACCTCAAAGCATATCAACATTTAGGAATCAGTTATAAAGGTGAATAAAAAGAAATATGAGTTTTATGAAATCATACTATATTAGGGTTATGAATCATGAAACTCATGTTTATTTATTGATAATCTATTTTAATTAGTAATTATTTTTATTTGTAAAAATATTAAAAAGTGTATTAAAACTTGATTAGTAAATTATTAGAAAATTTAGAAGGATTGGATCGATGATTGACAGTAAACAATTTATAAAATACAAGACATAAAAATCAAAAATTAATTATGATAATGTCTTGAAAGAACTTATAAAAAGAATGGGAAAAAGACTAATTTTCGTCCTAAAAATCTTAATACACTCTTGTTGTAGCTCCTTGTAGTACATATGTACTTGAGTATTTATCAGAAATCAGTGATATAACTATATTCTTTTTCTAATTCAAATATTCATCCAAAAGAAGAAATATATAAAACGTATGTTAGTACAAAAGATTTTTGTTGAAGAATTTAATAAAAGAAATGATAAGAAAAATTAAATTTTTTAGTGGATGAATATGCACTGAGTAAATTTATTAGTGCTGTAAAAAGGACATGAAGAAGATCGTGAAGGTGGAGATAGATGTCATATTTGTTATGAAATGCGTCTGGATTCATCAGCTCAAAAAGCAGAGGAGTTGGGATATGATTATTTTTGCATCTGCATTAACTCTAAGTCCTAAGAAAAATGCAGCTGTAATTAATAAGCTGGGTATACATTATACAGAACAGGTATCAATTTACTATTTACCTTCTGATTTCAAAAAGAATAATGGATATAAGAGATCTGCAGAAAATGTGTAATGACTATGATATTTATGAGACAATGTTATTGTGGATGTGTCTTTGCAGCAAAAGATCAAGGAATTGATTTCAAAAGAAGTAAATAAAAATGCCCGTGAATTTAATAGAAACCATGAAGATTATGAAAAATTCAAGTCGATAATTAAACTAGGTGGAGAATTAGTTTAGTTACGAAATTAAATGAGTTTACAATATAACAATAAAAATATAATGATTTTAAGTTAATCTGAATAATATTATATAAAAAGTATCGTTACTCACTTGTAATTGATGCTTTTTAATTATTTTTCAGTCGAAATTATAATATTAATATTGGAAAAGTGTTTTCATAAATTTTTCATAAGTAATGGAGTATTCGTTTTTCTATTGAATAAGAAACGGTTTTTCTTTGTTATAGAATACAAAAGAGTAATGAATCTGAAATAAGTACAAAACACTTGTAAATATTGCTTTACATGTTATTATTTGAATGTAAATATTTTTAAATAAAAAGGAGACATAACTATGTTACAAAAGAATTTAAAGTAATCGACGAAACAGGAATCCACGCTAGACCAGCTACTTTATTAGTACAAGCTGCTTCTAAATTCCAATCAAACATTGAATTAGAATTCAACGGACGTAAAGTTAACTTAAAATCAATCATGAGGTGTTATGAGTCTTGGAGTTGGAAAAAGACGCTGATATCGTAATCTACGCTGACGGAGCTGACGAAGCAGAAGCATTAGCAGCTTTAGAAGAAACAATGAAGAAAGAAGGATTAGCATAAAATGTTACAACTAAAAAGGTATTGCAGCTTCTCAAAGGGATATCTTTTGCTAAAGCATACATTTTTGTTGAGCCTGGATTTAACAGTTAAAAGAAGTTAAAAGTTCAAGACGTTGAAGCTGAAGTTAAACGTTTTGAAGAAGCTATTGAAATTTCTAAAAAGAATTAACTATTATTAAAGATAAAGCTCATGAAAATCTAGGTGCTGATAAAGCAGGATTTTTGAAAGCTCACTTATTAATTCTAGAAGACCCAGAATTTATGGGAACTGTTAAAACTGATATTCAATCAAAAGAAATTAATGCTGAATATGCATTAAAAGAAACTTCAGACATGTTCGTTTCTATGTTTGAAGCAATGGATAATGACTACATGAAAGAACGTGCTGCTGATATTCGTGACGTTTCTAAACGTATATTAGCTCACTTACTAGGTGTAGATTTACCAAACCCAAGTTTAATCGATGAAGAAGTAATCGTTATTGCTGAGGACTTAACTCCATCTGATACTGCTCAACTTAACAAACAATTTGTTAAAGGATTTGCAACTAACATTGGTGGACGTACTTCTCACTCAGCCATCATGGCAAGATCATTAGAAATACCTGCAGTAGTAGGAACTAGTACAATTACTGAAGAAGTTAAGAATGGAATGTCTTAATTCTTGACGGATTAGAAGGTGTTGTATATGTAAATCCAGATGAAGCTATTACAGCTGATTTAAAAGAAAAACATGCTAAATTTGAAGCTCAAAAAGCTGAGTGGGCTAAATTAGTAACAGAGAAATCTGTAACTCAAGATGGACACGAAGTTCTTTTAGCTGCAAACATTGGTACACCTGCTGACTTAGAAGGTGTAAATAACAATAGTGGGAAGCTGTTGGTTTTTATACCGTACAGAGTTCTTATACATGGGACGTGATCAACTACCTACTGAAGATGAACAATTCGAAGCTTACAAAGCTGTGTTAGAAGGAATGGGTGACAAACCTGTTGTTGTTCGTACTTTAGATATCGGTGGAGATAAAGAATTACCATACTTAGATTTACCGAAAAGAAATGAACCCATTCTTAGGGTTTAGAGCTATTCAGTCTTTGTCTAGAAGAAAAGACTATTCAGAACTCAACTTAGAGCATTATTACGTGCTTCAGTATACGGTAAACTTTTGTGTAATGTTCCCAATGATCGCTACAGTTCAAGAATTCAGAGCTGCTAAAGCTTTATTCTTAGAAGAAAAAGAAAAATTAGTAGCTGAAGGTGTTGCAGTAAGTAATGATATCGAATTAGGGATCATGGTTGAGATTCCATCAACTGCAGTTATCGCTGATATCTTTTTGCTAAAGAAGTTGACTTCTTCTCAATCGGTACTAATGACCTTAGTTCAATATACAATGACTGCAGACCGTATGAGAAAAAGTTTCATACTTATGCTAACCATATAACCCAGCAATCTTACGTCTTGTGAAAAATGTTATAGAAGCATCTCACAAAGAAGGTAAATGGACTGGAATGTGGAGAAATGGCTGGAGATAGCAGCTATTCCATTATTACTTGGAATGGGATTAGATGAATTCTCTATGTCAGCAACTTCAATTCTTCAAGCACGTAGCCAAATCAAAAACTTATCATTAGAAAAATGAAAGAGTTAGTTGATAAAGCTATTATGTGTCAACAACTGAAGAAGTATTAGCGATTAGTAGAAGAATATACAAAAATAATGTAATTTAAAGAAAGGTTTTGGTTATACACAAGAACCTTTTATATTACTAATAAAATGTAATCAATAATATATTTTAAATAATTAATGTTTAGATTTTTAGTACATTATATTTTTAAAATTGTTGAATTTCCAATGAAAATACCTTATTTCTTGACATTAGAGCATATTTATATTATTATTTTTAAATATAAAATTTTTCAAAAACGATGATTAAGACGGTATATTGGATGTTTTTAACAGGGAGCAACTACGTGACTGAAAAGAGTTGTACTAACTGAGAACATATTTTCAGCTTATGAGTAATTGTATAAGTAGACTATGAGTACAATCAGTTGTGTGCCCGTTAAAACCATATTAAGGAAGCGAATGCTTTTGAAATACAGGGTGGTACCACGATATATTCGTCCCTTGAGACTTAGTCTCGAGGGCTTTTATTTTGGATAATTAATAGAACTTATACCAATGTCTTTATATTAAATTTTAAGGAGGAACTATGACCTTTAGAGAATATAAGAAAAGAATATTTAGAATTAGTTAAAACAATCAAAGATGAAAAAGAACTTTATGACCTAAGAGTAAAATTTTTAGGAAAAAGGTGCATTAACAGAAGTTATGAAAGGTGCACGTGATTTATCACCAGAAGAAAGACCAACTTTTTGGGAAACTTGTAAATGAAGTTAAAACATTTATTAATGACAGTTTAGAAGAGAGCTGAACTCAGCTAAAGTAGCATTAGAGTTGAAATTAGCTAGCGAAGAGATTGATGTGACTCTTCCTAGTAAAAAGTACAACTAGGTGGATTAAATCCGTTAAACAAAAATTATTGAAGAAATTGAAGAAATCTTTTATTTCACTGGGATATTCTGTTGCAGAAGGACCAGAGGTTGAAACTGATCAAATTTAACTTTGAAATGTTAAACTTACTAAAAAGATCACCCAGCTCGTGATATGCAAGATTCATTCTATATTACAAATGAGCTGTTAATGAGAACACAAACTTCACCTGTTCAAGCTCGTGAAATGTAAAAAAGCTAATGGTGAGGGACCGATCAAGATTATTTGCCCTGGTAAAGTATTCCGTCGTGACATGATGATGCTACTCACTCTCACCAATTTACACAAATTGAGGGATTAGTGGTGAGATAAAAATATTACATTTAGTGATTTTAAAAAGGGACTTTAGAATCACTTTTATTAAAGCTGTATTCTGGTGAAATAAAAAATCCGTCTACGTCCAAGTTTCTTCCATTCACTGAACCGTCTGTAGAAGTTGACGTATCTTGGGGTAATGAGGATGATGAAGAAAACATTAAAATGGCTTAGATTTTTAGGAGCTGGTATGGTTCATCTAATGTTTTAAAAATGGCTGGATTTGATCCAGAGGTTTATACTGGATTTGCCTTTGGTATGGGACCCAGAACGTGTTGCGATGTTAAAATATGGTATTAGCGGATATTAGAAGTTTCTACACGAATGACGTAAGATTCTTACAACAATTCAATAGTGATAGAAACGATTAATAGGAGAGTAGTAATGTTAGTAAGTTATAATTGGTTAAAACAATATACAAATGTTGAAGATAATGCTAATGCATTAGCTGAAAAATCACTCGTGGTGGTATTGAAGTAGAAGGTGTTGAATATTTGTAGAAGAAATTTCTGGCGTAGTAGTTGGTTATGTTGAGTCTAAAGAAAAACATCCAGATGCTGAAAAATTAAATGTATGTCAAGTTAACGTTGGTGAAGAAGAAAAACTTACAAATTGTTTGTGGTGCGCCAAATGTTGATGCTGGACAATATGTAATAGTTGCTAAAGTTGGAGCAAAATTACCAGGAATTAAAAATTAAAAAGCTAAACTTCGTGGTGTAGAATCACAAGGTATGATTTGTTCATTAAGCGAATTAGGGATTAAGTAAGAGTGTAGTACTAAAATTATCAAGAAGGTATCTATGTATTTGAAACTGAACAAGTGCTTGGTTCTGATGTTGTTGAATTGTTAGGATTAAATGATTACATCCTAGATCTCAATTACTCCAAATAGAGCTGATGCACTTAGTATGCGTGGTCTTACTTATGAATTAGGAGCTTTATACAATAATAAGTTGATTTTAAAGATGTTGAAAAGAAAGAAAATTACAGAAGCAACTTCATTACAAGTTGCTATTGAAAAGTGATTCTTGTAGAAACTATGTAGGTCAAGTTGTTAAAAATGTAGAAGTTAAAGATTCTCCATTATGGTTACAAACAAGACTTATGAATTCTGGAATCCGTCCAATTAATAATATTGTAGATATAACAAACTACGTACTATTAGGTTTGGTCAACCCGATGCATGCTTTTGATAAAGATTTAGTAGGAGATAAAATTGTAGTTCATGATGCTAAAGAAGGTGAAGTTCTTGAAACTCTTGATGGAGAAGAGAAAATTACAAACAACAGACTTAGTAATTACTGATGGAATTCTGTGCTATTGCTCTTGGTGGAGTAATAGGTGGTAAAAATACAGAAGTAAGTGAAGAAACTAAAAATATTATTTTTAGAATCTGCGTATTTTAATCCAACATCAGTACGTCGTACTTCAGCAGACACGGATTAAGAAGTGATTCTTCTGCAAAGATTCGAAAAAGGAATTGATCCTAATATGCAAAAAAGCAGCCCTTGCTCGTGCAGTAGAATTAATTTTAGAATTATGTCCGAATGCTGTGAGTTGAAAGTTCTGTTGGGGTGGTAAATAAAGAAGAAGAAAGTTATAGAAATCACTACATCTTATATCAATAACTATCTTGGAATTACTTTTATCAACTGAAGAAATAGTAGCAATTCTTGAAGGATTGAGCTTTACAGTAGAAGTAACAGGAGAAAACTTAGTTGTTAAAGTACCGACAAAGAAGACCTGATATCTCTATTAAACAAGATTTAGTAGAAGAAGTTATTAGAATTTATGGATACGATAATTTAGCATCAACATTACGAAATTCCTAAAACTACTAAAGGTGGTTTAACTTATTCTCAAAAGAATGGTACGTGATTTACGAGGGCTATATGCTAGCTTAGAGTTTAATGATACTATCAACTATTCATTAGTATCTGAAGAAGAATCTACTCAATATACTTTTAGAAGATCGCCATAAAGTTAGGTTATTAATGCCTATGACTGAAACTCACTCTGACATTACGTCAAAAGTTTAATTTCCAGGATTATTAAATACAGTTCAATATAGCGTAGCTAGAAAACAAAAAGACCTTAAATTATTAGAAATTGGTCGCGTATTTTTCGGAAGTGGTGATGACAATATTCAACCTAAAGAAACATTATATTTAAGTGCTGCGTTAACTGGGGAAGAAAGAGTAACTAAATGGCTTAAAGAAAGCAGTACTCTAGATTTCTTCGCAGCTAAAGGATACCTAGAAGTTGTATTTGAACGTTTAGGACTGGAAGAAAAAGTTACATACAAAAATCTACTCTTGAAGGAATGCACCCAGGCCGTTTTGCTGAAGTACACATAGGAGAAAAACGTATTGGTTTCATCGGAGGTTCATCCACAAGTTGCTGATAAACTTGGTCTAAATACTACTTATGTATTTGAAATTAATTTAGATGAAGTAATTTCAGAAAGTAAGTTAAACCTAAATATGAAGAAGTAACGAAATATCCTGAAATTACACGTGATATAGCTATGTTAGTTGATGTTAAAGACGAATATCAAAAATATTTATAATGTAATTGAATCTGTTAATAGTAAATTGATTACGAATGTAGAACTATTCGATTTATATGCTGGTGCTGAATTATTAGCTGGTAAGAAATCATTAGCTCTAACGATTACTTATAGCGATAAACAAAAACTTTAACAGATGAAGAAGTAACAGATGTACATGAAAAAGTACTTGCTGCACTTACAGCGTATGGAGCAATTATTAGGTAGGTAGTCTATGATTACACAAATAATATTATTTTTACATTTTAGCATATGTAATTGGTTCATACCATTTGCATTAATCGTAGGAAAAAGTATTTTTATAATACTGATATTAGAACATTAGGAAGTGGAAACTTGGGTACAACAAATACCTTCAGATGTCTTGGTAAGAAGGCTGGAGTAACAGTCTTTTATCTTCGATGTATCTAAAGGAATCATAGCTACATTTCTACCAACTCTAATGCTTGGAAGAGTAGATTTTCTATCAATATTTCGGAGCTTTTTGCAATGATAGGACATGTGTTTCCTATCTTTGCGAACTTCAAAAGGTGGGAAAAGCTGTTGCGACTGGATCGGGCGTGTTTATCTTCCTATATCCAATGTTAAGTTTATTATTATTAGCTATATTCTTTTCAACACTATTTTTTTAACTGGTTATGTTTCATTAGGAAGTATACTAATCAGTTTAACAGCTATCGGATATCTTGGCTTTTTTGAAGCTGGTATTGATAAATGGGTTATGATGGTTATGTGTGTATTTGTAATTTATATGCATAAAAAGAATATAAAAGATTATTAAACGGGACAGAAAAATCAATCGAAATTAAAAATAAAAAGAGGAACTAAGAATGACAAAAAAATCATTAGTGGAACTGAACTTGCTAAGAAAATTGCGAGGAGAAATTAAAGAGGAAGCAACTGCTTTAAGAGAAAAAGGGTTGAACCAACTCTTGCAGTTGTGTTAGTCGGAGATAATAAAGCGTCAAGAAGTTATGTTAATTCTAAACATAAAAGCTTGTATTGAAAATAATATTAATTCAATAAAAAAATAGAATTACCTGAGGAAATTTCTACTGATGATTTATTAACTGAAATTGAAAAAAATTAAATAAAGATGAAAAAGTTCATGGGAATTTTAGTGCAGTTACCATTGCCAAAACACATTGATGCTGAAAAAGTATTAAATGCTGTAAGTCCGATAAAGATGTTGATGGATTTCATCCAATTAATGTAGGTAAAGTTAGTAATTGGAGAAGCTAAACTATTCCATGTACTCCACTTGGGATTTTAGAGATGATTAAATCAACTGGAGAAGAGATCTCTGGTAAACTTGCATTAGTAATTGGAAGAAGTAATATTGTAGGGAAAAACCCTATATCAACATTACTCTGCAAAACAATGCAACAGTAATTACAGCTCACTCTAGAACTAAAGATTTAGAAGCTTTTAATTGAACAAGCTGACATTATTGTTAGCTGTGTTGAGCTGCGCATTTCTTAAGTGGAAAAGAAAAAGTAAAACCAACATGTACTATTATCGATGTAGGAAATAACTATAAAGATGGTAAGTTGGTTGGAGATGTAAATCTAGATGAATTTATTGATAAGGTTGCTTATATTTCTCCTGTTCCAGGAGGAGTAGGACCTTTAACAATCACAATGTTAATGAGAAATACATTAACTGCCGCTTATGATTTACTAGCTAAATAATTTCAACAATATATAGTACTTTTTGAGATTATATTTAATTGAAATGTTTATGAAATAATGATACAATAATATATGAACAAGAATGCATTGTTTTTATAGATATATAGACTTATATATTATACTATGTTATAATTTATAAAAATGTAGAATAGTAAAGAAATTTATGTGGGAGGTTTGTAATTAGATGATAAGATTTTTTTAAAAAAATGTTGTTGCTGAAATGCATAAAGTAAGCTGGCCAACTTTTAGTGAACTTGTTAGAAAAACATTGATTGTTATTGTTGTAGTTGGAATATTAATGTTATTTAGCTACGTAGTTGATTTAGGAATAACTGCTGGAATTAGACATTTTCAGTAGATAGAGAGGTTATTATGAGCGATACAGTAAGTAAAGAATGGTATGTAATTCATACTTATTCTGGATATGAAAACAAAGTAAAAAGATAATATTGAAAAAAAGAGTTGAGTCTCTTGGAATGGAAGACAAGATTTTTAGAATCGTTGTTCCAGAAGAAAAAGAAACTATCTTAACTCCAACTGGAAAGAAAAAGAAGTAATAGAAAAACATTTCCCAGGTTATGTACTTGTTGAATTAGTAATGACAGATGATTCTTGGTTTGTTGTTAGAAATACACCGGGAGTAACAGGATTTGTTGGTTCTCACGGTGGTGGATCAAAACCAAGTCCATTATTACCAGAAGAAATTAACTTTATTTTACAACAAATGGGATTATCAAACGTTGTAGATATAGATATCGAAGTTGGAGATTACGTACGTGTTATTTCTGGTCCATTCGTTGATATGGAAGGAAAAGTTGTAAACTTAGACTTACATAACTATAAAGCTGATATCATGATCGAGCTTATGGGTAGAGAAACTAAAGTGGAGCTTGAACTTTATAATATAGAAAAATTCTAAGAAAGGAAAAGCTATCTTTTTGAGATAGTCGGATAGAATGTGGAAAAGATTGCAATAATTGTGGATTCTACAGCATATTTATCAGAAGAATTAAAAAGAATTAGATATTAGAACAGTATATTTAAATCTTGTTATTGAAAATAATTCATATAAAGAAGTTATAGATATGCCACTTGATAAATATCATGAGTATTTAAAAAAATCCAAACAATGCCTTCCCTGACGACTTCACAACCAGCTATTGGAGAAGTTGTTGCTTGCTTAGAAAAATTAAAAAGAGGATGGATATACTGACGTTATCGCTATTGCACTATCAAGTGGAATAAGTGGTACATATTCATCATATTCTGTTGCAGGTCTTATGGTTGATGGTTTAAATGTTCACCCATTTGACTCAGAAGTATCTTGTCGTCCAGAGGGGTACTATGCTATCAAAGCTGCTAAGTTGATTAAAGAAGGAAAAACTTCTAGTGAAATTATTTCAGCTTTAAATGATATGAAAAAAGTATCTGATGCGTATTTTATGGCAGATGATTTATCTCACCTTCAACGTAGTGGACGTTTAAGTGGAGCTCAAGCAGTAGTAGGAAGTTTACTTCAAGTAAAACCGTTACTACATTTTTGATGATAAGGTAATTGTACCGTTTCAAAAAAATTCGTACTTATAAAAAAAGTTGTATCGAGAATGTAGAGTTGTTTGATGAGTACTATAAACAACATGAAGGAGAAACACATTACAGTTTGTGTTTTACATGTTGATACATTAGATAAAAGTAGAAGAGATTAAAAATATATTGAAGAAAATTATTCAAATGTAACTGTGGATATAGATGGGATAAGTCCAGTTATTTCTACACACCTTGGAATAGGTGCAGTTGCGATTGGATGGACAATATTATAATAAAAATTTTAAGAGGTGGAAAATAATGGTTCAAACTATGGACATACTTGCTACCGTGTAGCAAATTTAAAAGAATCAGTAAAATTTTATACTGAAGCATCTCGATTTTGTAGTAAGTCGAAAGAGATTTTTCCTGAATATAAGTTTACGTTAGTGTATCTAACTTTACCATGGATCGAAACTATGAGTTAGAATTAACTTATAACTATGATCACGGTGCATATGAATTAGGTGACGGATATGGTCACATTGCTATCTCTGTTGAAGACTTAGAGGCATTATATGAAAAACATAAGGCGGCTGGATATGATGTAACTGACCTTAAAGGTTTACCAGGATTCTGCCAAGCTACTACTTCATTAAAGATCCAGATGGATATAAAATTGAAGTTATCCGCACTAAAAATGTAGTAATCATTTGATTTTTCTAAGATCATATGATATAATGTAATTACATTGAAATAAATTACCGAAAGGGTGGTGAATTTTGAAAGGTTCTCCGCTCTTTTTATATTGCAATAAAAACTAAGAAAGAGGTGTGCTGTATGGGTATTGTGAAAAAGTTAAAGCAATAGCAACAAAAGCAGGCAGAAAATACAGAATTTTCTCTTTATGACGTTGAATATGTTAAAGAAGGAACTGAATTTTTCTTACGTATTTACTTCGATAAAGATGGTGGACTTACACTTGATGATTGTGTATTATTAAGTGAAAAGTTAGCAGAAGAGCTAGATAAAGAAGATTTCATCAGTGATAAATATTATCTAGAAGTTTCTTCTCCAGGTATTGAGAGAGATCTAAGAAATCTTGAAGAAGTAACTAATTCTGTAGGAAAACACGTTTATATTAAAAACTTATGAAAAATTGATAATCAAAAAAGAATTTTTTTGGTGATATACTAGCTGTTGAAGGTGAAGAAATTACTGTTGAATATAAAGACAAAAGCAAGGGTTAAAAATCAACGATTAGCTACAGTAAAATCGCTAAAATTAGATTAGCTGTTAAATTTTAATTATTAAAGGAGAAAAGAAAGATGAGCAAGGATTTGCTTAAAGCTATTAAATTAATTGAACAAGAAAAAGGAATTGCAGAAGATATTTTTAGTAGAAGCTATTGAATTAGCTTTATTATCAGCTTATAAAAAGAATTTTAATGCTGCAAAAATGTAAGAGTAGATTTCAATAGAGCAACAGGTGACTATAAATTTATTATAAGAAAAGATGTTGTTGAAGAAGTTTATGATGATAGAATTGAGTTTGCACTTTGAAGATGCATTAAAAATTAATCCTGCATATGAAGTTGGAGATATTTACGAAGTTGTGGATTTACCAAGTGACTTTGGTCGTGTTGGTGCTCAAGCAGCTAAACAAGCTTTTATTACAAAGACTTCGTGAAGCTGAAAAAAGAAATTCTTTATAAAGAATACATTGAACACGAAGGAGAAATTTTATCTGGAACTATAGATAGAATCGACTCTAGATATGTTTATGTAAAACTTGGAAAAATTGAAGCTATTTTTAGGTGAAAATGAAAGAGTAAAAGGGAGAAACATATGTTCCTCAAACTCCTATCAAAAGTTTACATTGCTAAAGTTGATAACCCAACTCGTGAAGTAAACCACACGTTTTAGCTTCTAGATCACATCCTGAATTTATTAGAAGATTGTTCGAAATTGAAGTTCCTGAAATTTATAGTGGGAACAGTAGAGATTAAGAGTGTATCTCGTGAAGCAGGAGAAAGAACTAAATTAGCTGTTTATGCTGAAGATAAAAATATCGATCCTGTTGGGAGCATGTGTAGGTAATAAAGGTGATCGTGTTAACTGTATTGTAGAAGAAATTAAACGGTGAAAAATTGATATTATCACCTGGGATGCTGATCCTGTTAAATTTATTACTAATGCTTTAGCTCCTGCAAAAGTAGAAGAAATCAATATTGATGAAGAAGAGAAAATTGCTAATGTTAAAGTAAAAGATGATCAACTTTCTCTAGCAATTGGTAAAAAGGTCAAAAACGTTCGACTTGCTGCTAAATTAACAGGTTGGAAAAATCGATATAAAAAGCTGCTGAATAGTGAGGTGTTGACTATGAAAAAAAGAAAAATACCAACGAGAAAAATGTATTTTAACAAATGAGATGTTTCCTAAAAAGATTTTACTAAGAATTGTGAAAAATAAAGAAGGAGAAATCTCTGTTGACCCTACAGGTAAACAAGCAGGGTCGTGGTGCATATGTAGTTTCAGATTTAGAAGTTATTAAAGCTGCACAAGAAAAGAAACAGTTAGAGAAATTTTTCTCAACGTCACCAGAAGTTATGGAACCCTATCTATAACGAAGTAATTAGATTAATTTATAGAAAGTCAATTCCACAAAAAAATAATGATAAAAAGCTTATAATTTATTAGGTTTAATGCAAAGAGCAGGTAAACTTATTACAGGTGAAGATTTAATCACAAAAATTTAAAAAAATAATAAAATCAAATTGTTAGTTATTGCTGAAGATTGCGGTGTGAATACTAAAAAGAAATTAACAGACAAGGCTAATTTCTACAATGTTCAATGCATCGAATTTTTCAACGATTGAGAATATAAGCATAGCGATTGGAAGAGACAATCGTGTAGCTGTAGGAATAACTGATGATGGATTTATAAAAATTTAAACAATTATTAGAAGAAGGAGGAAAACAGTAATGAAAAAGTCAGAATTTATGAGTACGCTAAAGAAGTAGGAAAACAATCAAAAAGAACTTATTACAGTTTTTAAAAGATGCTAATATTGAAGTATCTAATCACATGTCAATGTTAACAGAAGAGGGGTTAGCTAAGCTAGATAGTATTTTCAAAAAAACAAGAAAAAGCTGAACAAAATGAACAATCTTCAAATAATGAAGGTAAAAAGAATAAAAAGAAAAAAATAAAAAAGAAAAAAGTTAAAAAAATCTCAAAAACAACAACCAGCTATTATCGAAGCACCATCTGAAGAAACTATCTCAGAAGATACTATTTTAGTAAAGATGGAATGACTGTTGGGTGAATTATCTGAAGTTCTTAAATGTAGGTTCTACTGAACTTATTAAAAATTATTTATGGAACTAAAAATTATGGCGAATATTAACCAGTCTCTTACTTTAGAGCAAATCGAGTTAATCGCTATGGATTATGGTAAAGAAATCCAAGAAGAAGTTGAAATTAATAAAGAAGACTTAGATCTTTACTTCGAAGTTGAAGATGCAGATAAAGATCTTAAAGAACGTGCTCCGATCGTTACAATTATGGGACACGTTGACCACGGTAAAACAACTATTACTAGATACTATCAGAAATTCACGTGTTACAGCTGGTGAAGCAGGTGGTATCACACAACACATTGGTGCATACCAAGTACGTGCAAAAGATAAGAAGATTACTTTCTTAGATACACCAGGTCACGCAGCATTCACAACAATGCGTGCCCGTGGAGCTAAAATTACTGATGTAACTATCTTAGTGGTAGCAGCTGATGATGGTGTAATGCCTCAAACTATTGAAGCTATTAACCACGCTAAAGCAGCTGATGTACCTATTATTGTTGCGGTAAACAAAATGGATAAACCTCAAGCAAACCCAGATAGAGTTATGAATGAATTAGTAGAATACGGACTAATCTCAGAAGAGTGGGGTGGAGATACAATCTTCGTACCAATCTCAGCTCTTAAAGGTGAAGGTATTGATGAATTATTAGAAAATATCTTATTAGTAACTGAAATGCAAGAGTTAAAAGCTAATCCGAAATCGTTTAGCTTTAGGTACGGTTATTGAAGCGAAAACTTGACAAAGGTCGTGGAGCGGTAGCTACATTACTAGTACAAAATGGTAGTCTAAATGTTGGAGATCCACTTGTTGTTGGTAATACATTTGGACGTGTTCGTGCTATGATCAATGACCGTAGTAAAAATATCCAAACTGCTAAACCATCTACTCCTGTAGAGATTACTGGTTTACAAGATGTTCCTAATGCTGGAGATCGTTTCGTAGTATTTGGTGATGAAAAAACAGCTCGTCAAATCGGTGAAAAACGTCAACAACAATATATTGAAACTACTCGTCAAGCTAACTCAGCTGTATCATTAGATACATTATTCGAGCAAATGAAACAAGGTGAAATGAAAGACCTTAACATTATCATTAAAGCAGACGTTCAAGGTTCTGTTGAAGCATTAGCTATGTCATTAGCTAAGATTGATGTAGAAGGTGTTAACGTGCGTATCATCCACACTGGAGTTGGTGCGATTAATGAATCTGATATTACCTTAGCGGTAGCATCAAACGCTGTAGTTATTGGATTCAACGTACGTCCTGATAACAATGCTAAACAAATGGCTCAAACAGAGCAAGTAGATATTCGTCTTCATAGTATTATCTACAAAGTTATTGAAGAAAAATTGAAGCTGCGATGACAGGATTATTAGATCCAGAATTCGTAGAAAAGTTATCGGACTTGCAGAAGTACGTCAAGTTTATAAAGTATCAAAAATTGGTACAATTGCTGGTGCTTATGTGACAGAAGGTAAAGTATCACGTGATGGTAAAGTACGTGTAATTCGTGATAGTGTAGTAATTTACGAAGGTGAAATTGATACACTAAGAAGATTTAAAGATGATGTTAAAGAAGTACAAAGTGGTTATGAATGTGGTATGACTGTTGAAAACTTCAATGATATTAAAGAAGGAGATGTCTTCGAAGTATACATCATGGAAGAAGTTAAAGAAAATAGGAGGCAAACTTTATGTCAGAACTAAGAGTTAACAGACTTGCAGAACAAATTAAAAAAAGAAATTACTTATGTACTTAGCTACAAAAAGTAAAAAAATCATGATTTAGGATTTGTTACTGTAACAGAAGTTGCTTTTGACAGGAGATTATTCTCAAGCAAAAAGTGTTCTACACTGTTTTAGGTGGAGAACGTGAAAAAGAAAAACAAAAGAAGCATTTAAGAAAAATTAAAGGTTTCGTGAAAAAGTGAAGTTGCTAAAAATTAAAATTAGAAAATTTCCAGAACTTATTTTTCCAATATGACACTACAGCTGAATATGCGTTACACATTGAAAGCTTAATAGCTAGTGTTAGTAAAAAGGAAAAAGACGAAGAATAATAACTAGTATTAAAGGAGCGACTCGTTAAATATAGTTTATAAGAATTATATTTATTGGGTCGCACTATAGTTGATAGATTTACTAAAAATAGTAATTTTATGATCGTTAACTATATTGTCTAGTTATTTAAGTTTATAACTTTGGATGATTTATAGTATTCAAAGTATTTTAGTATATAATAATTAAAGGAGAAATAGAATGTTACAAGTAACAAATTTAGGGTTTACGTTTTTGCAGATAGAAAAGTTATTTGAAGATGTAAATATAAAATTTACAAATGGTAACTGCTACGGTTTAATCGGGGCTAAATGGAGCAGGTAAAACTACATTTTTAAAATTATTATCTGGTGAGATAGATTCACAACAAGGCCACGTTTCTTTTAGGAAAAGGTGAACGTCTTGCTGTACTTCGTCAAAACCACTTCGCATATGAAGAGAATAGAGTTATCGATGTTGTAATGATGGGACATGAGCGTCTTTGGGATGTTATGAACCGTAAAATGAAATTTACATGAAAGATCCATTTACAGAAGAAGATGGAATCATTGCAGGCTGAACTTGAAGGTGAATTCGCTGAGATGGATGGTTGGACTGCAGAAAGTGATGCAGCACAACTTCGAAGGTTTAGGAATTTCTGTAGAGTTTCATGATATGTTAATGGGAGAGCTAGATAATGCTATTAGGTTAAAGTTCTTTTAGCACAAGCATTATTCGGTAATCCAGATGTACTTCTACTGGATGAGCCTACCAACGGTCTTGATATTAGTGCAATCAAGTGGTTAGAAGAGTTCTTAATTAACTTTGAGAACACTGTTATCGTAGTCAGCCACGACCGTCACTTCTTTAAATAACATCTGTACTCACATTTGTGACTTTAGACTTTGGTAAAATCCAACTTTACGTTGGTAACTATGACTTCTGGTATCAATCTAGTCAACTTGCTAGAAGAATGGCAGAAGATAATAACAAGAAAAAGAAGAAAAAAATTAAAGAATTACAAGAATTTATCGCGCGATTCTTCTGCGAATGCTTCTAAATCTAAACAAGCAACAAGTAGAAAGAAAAATGCTTGATAAAATTACTCTTGATGATATTAAACCAAGTAGCTGTCGTTATCCATACGTTCGTTTCACACCAGATCGTGAAATCGGAAATGACTTACTTATCGTTGAAGGTGTAAGCAAAACAGTAGAAGGTAAAGAAGTACTAAGTAATGTAAGCTTCACTGTGAACCCTAATGATAAGGTTATCTTACTTGGGGATGAAGTAGCTAAAACTACATTACTAAAAATTCTTGCTGGTGAAATGGAGCCTGATAGTGGAACAGTTAAATGGGGTATCACAACTTCTAGAAGTTATATGCCAAAAGACAACTCTGAATACTTTGAAGGGTTAAAACTTTCATTAGTAGAATGGCTTCGTCAATATGCTTCTCCTGAAGAGGAAAGTGAAGCATACTTACGTTCATTCTTAGGAAGAATGTTATTCTCTGGTGAAGAAGCACTTAAACGTGCACACGTATTATCAGGGGGAGAAAAAATGTGTTGTATGTTATCTAAAATGATGTTATCAAAAGCTAACGTTATTCTTTTAGATGAACCTACAAACCACCTTGACTTAGAATCTATTACAGCAGTCAATGAAGGTATTATTGCTTTCAAAGGTTCTGTATTCTTTACATCTCATGACTATGAGTTTATTCAAACAATAGCGAATAGAGTAATTGAATTAACACCTGAAGGTGCTATCAACAAAGAGATGGATTATGAAAAACTACCTAAGATTCAAAGGCATAATAGACTAATAAAAATAAGGAGATATACTGCATTTGGTATATCTCCCTTTTTATATTAATCTTAAAAATTAATTTTTCTCAAAAACTTTTTTGTAACTTCAGTAAAAGTTTCGACTTCTTCTTTTGTAAATCTATCAAATTCTATTGAGTCTATGTCTAATAAAGCAACTACTTTATCATTTTGAATAATAGGTACTACTAGTTCACTATTAGTAGCACTATCACAAGCAATATGTCCCAGGAAACTTGTGAACATCTTCGACATAAATAGTTTCACGAGTTGTGTAACAATGACCACACACACCTTTATTAAATGGGATACGAGTACATGCTACCTTACCTTGAAATGGCCCTAAAAACTAAGTTGTTATTTTATTTTCATCTAGTAGGTAAAAACCTACCCAGTTATGTATTAGGTAAGTATTCTTTATATAATGCTGATAGATTTGATAGATTAGTTACTAGATTTTCTTCTCCATATACTAATGCTGTTGCTTGTTCGATAAATAATTGTTTTATTTTTCTACTATATTCATAAATATACCTCTTTTAAAAGACTTTATTATATTTTTCGCATAATAGGTATAAAGAGATAAGTGTAGTAGTTATTTAAAAATGATTTTTATATTGTTTAAAAACTGAAAAAGATTATAGATTAGATTTTCATAAGAATATAAATAGATGAAAAATATTTAGTAATTTGTTAGAGAAAGAAATATTGAAAAATTAAAAAATGATTGAAACACTTTTGTTTTTACGATAAAAATGGTATAATTTTTGTTAGGTTATTGTATTAATAAACGTAAATAATTAAAATAATAAATTCAGGGGAAGATATATGACATATATATTTTTATTTGTGTGTATCCTTGTTCTTGGAGGAGTAGTAGCACTATTCGTCTTTAGAAATAGGAAGAAACAAGATTTATACCCTCTTTTAGTTATGAAAGATGAGCTAGAGAGAGAAACACTATCTGATGATTTGAAAAAGTAAAAGCGCTAGAAATTGCTGGTAAAGCTGAAAAACTTTATTCTCAATGGGAAAGTGAATGGTACGAAATTCAAAGCATCGATATTGAAGAACTTGACAGAGATCTTTATAGTGCAGAAACTTATATTGATAAATTTAATTTCAAACGTGCTGATGAAGTGATTATGAACTAGTGGAGAATTAATCGCTACATCAAAGATAGAATTGCTGGTATTAGAAGAGAAATTAAAGAATTAACAGAAGTTGAACCTAGAAATAGAGAACTATATGAAGAAATCGAAGTTGAGTACAAAAGAGCTTAATAGAGAACTATTAGCTAAAACGTCATCAACAGTGCGGCATGCAGAACAATTTGAAAATAATATCAAAGAGATTGCTCCACAGCTTGATGATTTTAAACTACTAACATCGACTGGTAAATACCTTGAAGCTCAAGAAAAATTAATTCTGTAAAAAGAGTTAATAGATTCACTGAAAGAAAGAATGGAAGTTTTACCTGACTTGTTAAAAGAAATTGAAAAACTTGTCCTGCTCAAATTCAGTCATTAAGACTTAAAGTTGAGGAAATGGAGAAGAAAGGATTTAAACTTAATCACTTAGAAATTTCAAGTAAAATTGAAAGTAGTGTTTGGCAACTTAGCGATGCTCGTGAAAAGTTAAATCTGGAGATATAGATTTAATAGAAAATATTCTTGATGGTATCTATGATGTCATTGATGAAGTTTCTAATGATCTAAAAAGAACTTGATTATAAAAATACATTGAGAGAAAACTATAGAGAAATCACAAAATAAACTTGAATTACAAGATAAATTGAATGAAGCTCTATATAACAACATTCAAGAAAATCAAAAATAGATATCAAATCTATCAAAAAGATGAAGAAATGGTTGCTAACTACTATGATGAGTTAAGTGATTTACTTGATGTTAAAACATGATATTGATGTGTATATTAATAATCAACCAAAATTAAAACTATAAAGACTTGAAAGAAAAGTAGAATTACTAGGTCAAGGATTAGAAAAATCGAAGAAGATCAAACAAATTATTCTAGATACTTAACAAGTCTTCGTGAAGAAGAAGGTCACGCTCGTGAGAAAACTTATCTTCATTAACCAAGAAAAAAAGAAGTTATTAAACGTAAATTAGATAATTCACGTGTCCCAGGATTCAGTGATAGATTTATAGTATTTATATAAAGATGTTACTGACAGTTATAGATATGCTATTGAGGAACTTAAAAAGAACCTATTAATATTGATTTATTAAAAACGTGCAGTTGCAGAGGCAGAAGAATCACTTGATATTTACGCATCAGAAGTTAATAACATTCTTACTGATATTGAACTAATTGAAAAACTAATTCGTTATGCGAATAGATACAGAAAAGATAATGTTGAATTCCACCAACAATTAACAGTTGCTGAACAATATTATAGAGAGTATCGTTACAACAAAACTCTAGAAATTATTAGAAATTCTCTAGATAAAAGTTGAACCAGGTGCATACGAAAAGAATTAGAAACTCAGTAAAACCTAGATAATAAAGAAGCCCTAGTTTTAGAAATAAAACTAGGGGTGTTTTTAGTTTTCTTTAGTGAGGATTGAAAACTTTTTAGATGATATCAAAAACCACTGTAGACTATAAAATGATAGTTACAGTGTTTAATCTTTATTATTTTCTTTTAAATTAAAATATCCTAAACTAGCAAAAGTAGAAAGATTGCTTCTATAGCTGCGATAAAAGAATGTAGTAGGTAGGGAAGTATAGTAAGAAAGTGTAATCCCAGCCCATGTTCCAATTAGAGCAAATGAAATTGAAATAGCAATCATTAGTCCAACTTTGTTAGTAAGGTACCTAGCTGCACTAGCAGGAACTGTTAGAAGTACAAACATTAATAGTGCTCCAACAACAGGCACTGTAATACTAGTAGCAACAGATAATAGAACTAAGAAGAATATTGAAATAAATTTTCCGTTAAGTCCTAATGCGCGTGCACCAATAGCGTCAAATGAATCGAATTTAATTTTTCTATAAAATATAGAAAGTAATAAAATAACTAGCTATGGCTAAAGTGAATATTAATTTAACATCATCTCTAGTTATAGAGACAACACTACCGAAAAAGAATATTATTAACATAACTAGTACTTTTTCGGTGTTAAAGATAGGAACAGTAGTCCTAATCCAAGAAAGATTCCCTAACATAACACTTACTGTAGCTCTCGTCTAAATGCTATAACACTAAGATGACCAACAAGATATGACATAGTAATAGTAAAGATTAATAATCCATATATTGGGTTAATACCCTAAGAAAACAGCAAAAAGCTGCACCAGTAAACCCAACGTGAGAAAGTGTATGTGAGATGAATGACATATTTCTAGCCATTACAAATACACTGATGTAACCAGCCATTATAGCTACAATAGTTCCAGCTATAAAAAGCATTTTGCATAAAATCATAATTACATAATGAGTATCTCCTACAAAATGTTTACAAAAGTTTTTAGATTGCTTTTTTTCTTCATTATAATCTTTTATACTAATAAACTTGAAACAATTTTCTTTCAAGGTGTAGAATTTTATCAACATATTTTTCATCAATAAGTGAAAGCTCGTGAGTTATACATAGAGTTATAATATTTTCTTTTTGTAATATCTTTAACTAAAGTCATACATTCAATTTCACTTGTTTTATCTAAGTTTCGAAGTGAATTCATCAAGTAATAGTAGATTTGGTTTATTTACCAAAGCCTGTGCTAAGAAAAACACGCTGTTTTTCTCCAGAAAGTGTCCCAATTGATTCATTTTGTAATTTAAGCGAATTTAGTTAATGATAAAGCATCGTGGATACTTTGTTTTCTTTTTATTAAGCCATGGAAGAAAACCTTTTTTGAATTGGTAATGATACAAAGTCTTTCAGCTGATAAAGGAGTTCCTCATCTATTTGTCTAAACTGCGGTACATAACCCAAGTGTAGGATTTTCTCCAGTTAGCTTTAATTTCATCTGTTTTATTTAACTTTTCAAGTATGTTGTTAGCAGTTGTTTTACCGACACCGTTTTTCCAACGACAGCAATTACTCACCAGAATTACAACTGAATGAAATGTTATTTAAAAATTGTTTTATCTCCTATAGAATATGTGAGATTTTCTATTTTTAGTTGATGCCATAAAAATCTCCTAAATTAATAATTTTTATTTGTTATATTTCTATATATAAAAAGAAGAGATACGATTTAGAATCTCTTCTTTATATTATACTACATATTTATAATATGTGAAGACTAATTTTTAATCTCGTATTAATGTTTGTGTTCTTTTTCATCATCATGATCTTTGTGATCGTGATTATGTCCTTCATGTGTACATGACCGTGTCCTTCTTCAGCACCTTCTACATGATATGCTTTTTCTCCAGAACCACCATTTAGAATTTCTTCTAATTTGTTGTATTGTTCTAACATCCATTCAATATAAGTTTTTTTCCAGCTGGTTGAGTTTCTGCTACATTAAGAACTGGAACTTTGTTTTGTTCTGCTAAACTAATTAAACCTTCGATAGTTTTTATTTGTTGTTTGAACGTTGTTGACGATTAGTGAAAATCTGTTTAGATTTTGATTTGTTCTTGAATAGTTTTTTTAGATCTCTGTGGAGCAGGGTCGTTACCTTCTTCAGTAGCTTGAGCTAATTTTTAACTTGGTCAGTTGTTTTGAAATCCTAATGAATCTACAGCATATTCGAATACTGGTTCTAGTAGTTAATACGTATTTACCATTAGCTTTTTTCTTTAAGTGAATTAATTTTATCAGTTATTTTTAGAAAGTTCTTTTTTATAGTTATCTCTATCATAGAAATGCTTTTATTAGAAGAATCTTTTTCTGATAAAAACTTTAGTAAGTTCATCTGCAACTTTACTCATTACTTCAGGATTATACCAGATGTGTTCATTTTCTCCATCTTTAAGTCCTAGTAATTTTGCACCATCAATTTTCTTGATATCTTTACTATTAGCAGTAAGTTTTTCGAACCATGAATCGTAACCACCACCATTTAAAATGGCGATATTTGCATCAGCAACATTTTTTGCATCTTGTGCAGTTGGTTCAAAATCATGAGGGATCGACAGAAGTAGAACTAATAATAGAAGAAACTTCTGCTTTATCTCCTGCGATACTTTTAGCTACTTCCGCATAAAAAGTTTACTGAAGTAACAATTTTAGTTTTATTTCCAGAGTTTGAAGCTCCAGAATTTGTTTTGCTAGAACATCCAACTAATATTAGTGTGAATGCAGCAACAATTGAAAATAATTTTAATAATTTACTCATTTGTAATAGTCCTCCGTTATTCGTAATTATTACGTTCTAATAAATTATAATACTACATGATAAAAATCAAGTTCTTAAACGAAATAATTTTGATTAATGAGTAAATAAAAATTTTAAATTTATATTTTATAATAGAAGAAAAGAAATACAAAGTTTAAATATTATAATAATTTATTAATGGAATATTTTGCTTTAAAAACCAACAAAATACTTGATTTTTAATAGTTAATGCTATATAATTAATAAAGTTGAGTAAAAATCAACAAAATATAACATACGACATTTGAGTAGCTGCTCGGTGCATTTATGTTTGCAGTAAGCTTAGAGAATGTCGGAGGAAAAAACCAAGGAGGAAAAATAACTATGGCAGTTATTTCAATGAAACAATTATTAGAAGCTGGTGTACACTTCGGTCACCAAACAAGAAGATGGAACCCTAAAATGGATAAATACATCTTCACAGAAAGAAACGGTATCTACATTATCGACTTACAAAAACAGTTAAGAAAGTTGATGAAGCATACGAATTCGTAAAATCAGTTGCTGATCAAGGCGGAAAAATGTTATTCGTAGGTACTAAAAAACAAGCACAAGATGCTATTAAAGAAGAAGCTGAAAGAAGTGGTCAATACTACATCAATCACCGTTGGTTAGGTGGAACTTTAACTAACTACAAAACAATTAAAGGACGTATTGACAGAATCGCTGAAATCGAAAAAATGGAAGCTGATGGAGTATTCGAAGTATTACCTAAAAAGAAGTTATCGAATTAAGAAAAGAATACGATAAATTAAACAAATTCTAGGTGGAATTCGTGAAATGAAAGGTATGCCAGATGCAATCTTCGTAGTGATCCAAGAAAGAGCACAATGCAATTGCTGAAGCTAAAAAAATTAGGAATTCCTGCAGTTGGTATCGTAGATACAAACCGCGATCCAGATGATGTTGATTACGTAATCCCTGCAAACGACGACGCTATCCGTGCGGTTAAATTATTAACAGCTAAAATGGCAGACGCTTTTGTAGCTACAACGAAGGAAACATTGAAGGAACTGAAGAAGCTTTGTAGAAGAAGTAGAAGCAACAGAAGAATAATCTAAAGATAAAAATTATAAAAATATAAAATAAAATAACGGAGGCAAATCAAAATGGCACAAATTACAGCTAGTTTGGTAAAAGAATTAAGAGAACGTACTGGTGCTGGTATGATGGACTGTAAAAAAGCACTAACACAAACAGATGGAGATATCGAAGCAGCAATCGACTACCTAAGAGAAAATGGTATCGCTAAAGCAGCTAAAAAAGCTGATAGAATCGCTGCAGAAGGTCTTTCTTACATCGAGGTTAAAAGGTAACAAAGCTGTTATCTTAGAAATCAACTCAGAAACTGACTTTCGCTACAAAAACGAAAAATTCGTTGCTTTTAGTAAAAATGTTGCAGAAGCTATCTTAGCAGCTGAACCAAAAACTTTAGAAGAAGCTCTCAGTTGAAGCTCAAGGTGGAACTGTAGAAGCAGTAATCAACGAAGGTATCGCAACAATCGGTGAAAAACTTTCATTAAGAAGATTTGAAGTTGTTTCTAAAACAGATGCTGATGCATTTGGTGCATACTCTCACATGGGAGGAAGAATTGGTGTTCTTACTCTTGTTGAAGGAAGCACAGATGAAGAAGCAGCTAAAGATGTTGCAATGCACATCGCTGCTTTAGCTCCCTAAATACTTTAGACGAAAGCGAAGTACCAGCTGATGTACTTGGAGCACGAGAAAAAAAGTATTAACTGAGCAAGCATTAAACGAAGGAAAACCTGCTAACATCGTTGAAAAAAATGATTGTTGGTAGAATTAACAAATTCTTAGAAGAAATCACAGTTGTTAAACAAAAATTCGTTAAAGATGATAGTTTTACTGTTGAGAAAATTCGTAGCATCTAAAAGGTGGAAAAACTTACTAAATTCGTCACGTTACGAAGTTGGTGAAGGTATCGAGAAAAAAAGAAGATAACTTTGCTGGAAGAAGTAATGAGCCAAGTTAACGCTAGCAAATAATAATTTCTATTTAATATACTCTATTAAAGAGGTTAAGACACACTTCTTGTGTGTGCTTTTTTAAAAAAATTAGTATAGTAGAAACAATAATGTCTTTTAATTTATTAGGAGGATAAAATGGCTACTAAATATAAAAAGAGTTTTTATATAAACTTAGTGGTGAAGCACTAGCAGGTGGAAAAGGATTTGGAATTGATTCAGAAGTTGTTACTAAAATAACTTCACAAATCGTAGAAGTAGTAAAACAAGGGGTAGAAGTCGCTATCGTTGTAGGTGGCGGAAACATCTGGCGCGGAAAAACTGGTGAAGAACTTGGTATGGAACGTGCTACGCAGATTCAATGGGTATGTTAGCTACGGTTATGAACTCATTAGCATTACAAGACTCATTAGAGCAAAAAGGTGTTGATACTCGTGTTTTAACATCAGTTGAAATGAAAGCAATGGCTGAGCCGTATATTAGAAGACGTGCAATAAGACACTTAGAAAAAGGTCGTGTTGCAATTTTCGCAGCTGGTATTGGTAACCCGTATTTTTCAACAGACACTACAGCAGCACTACGTGCAAAAGAAATAGGAGCTGAAGCTATTTTAATGGGGAAAAATGGAGTTGACGGAGTTTACTCTGCAGATCCAAAACTTGATAGCACTGCAACTAAATATGATAAGTTATCATACATGGATATCATGAATAAGGGTTAACAATAATGGATTCTACAGCTATTACATTTCTGTATGGATAATCACCTGCCAATTATCGTCTTTTTCAATAGATGAAGCAGAAAATATTGTTAAAGTTGTTTCTGATTCAAACTTAGGAACAATTATTGAATAAAATTTATATTAGGAGTTTACAATTATGCCTGAACAAATAATGAGTAATTTAAACGAGAAAATGGAAAAAGCTATTGCTAGTTTACGTCGTGAATTAGCATCAATTAGAGCTGGTAAAAGCTAGTGCAGCTGTTTTAGATAGATTAACAGTTGATTACTATGGTGTAGCTACTCCAATTAACCAAGTAGCAGGTGTTTCTGTACCAGAACCCAAAAATGCTTGTTATTTCTCCATATGAAAAACTTTATTAGGAGATATTGAAAAAGCTATTCAAGCTTCTGATTTAGGATTAAATCCTTCAAACGATGGATCTGTAATCCGTATCGTTTTCCCAGCATTAACTGAAGAACGCCGTAAAGAGCTTGCTAAATTAGTAGGTAAAGAATCTGAAGGTGCTAAAGTTGCAGTACGTAATGTACGCCGTGACGCTATGGATTCAATGAAAAATTAGAAAAAGCTTCTCAAATTACTGAGGATGATCTAAAAGGATATTCTGATGATATTCAAAAAGTTACTGATAAATTCGTAGCTGAAATCGATAAAGTAACAAAAGAAAAAAACAAGACGAGTTAATGAGTGTATAATAATATGGAAATGACAGAAGTAATTGCTAAAATTAATTCACTTAATGCTACAAAAAAGCGTGAATTAACAGCTGAGGAATCAGAAGAGTTAGCTAAATATAGACAACTATATTTACAAAATTTTTAAAGCTAATATGCGAAACATATTAGATAATACTAGAAAGTAATTAATGAAAACGGAGAAGATATAACTCCCTAAGAAGAAAGGAAATTAACAATGAGTGCAACTGCAGTTACAATTTTTAGTTGGAGCAATTTGTTTACTTGCTGGTGTTGTAGGAGGGATTCTTCCCTAGCAAGACGTAATTTCATGAACTACATGGAAAAATCCTCAAATTAACGAAGATATGGTTATGAGTATGATGAGTCAAATGGGACAAAAACCATCTCGTAAAAAAATTAATCAAGTTATGAGCAACATGCAAAAAGCACAAAAAAACAAGCTCAAAAACAAATGAAAAAAATAATTAAAATTAAACAGATGTGTAAAACTGACACATCTGTTTTTCTTTTATTTACAGTAAAAATTCTTTTTCTAAAGAAGATTTAACTCTATTATATTATCTGTAACAGGATGCGGAAATACTACTTTTAATGCACCCTAGATACATTTTATCGTATTTATAACCATCCTTAGAGTAAAGTTTATCACCTATGATTGCAACACCATTAGAAGCTAAATGAACACGAATTTGATGTGTTCGACCAGTTTCTAACGATACAGTTACTAAAAACTTATTTTGATCTACTTTTAACACAATCAAGTATATTAGTAATTGCATTCTTTCCATTTTCTAGTTACTGCCATTTTGTTTTTCTTTACTATCACGCCCGATATTAGTATTGATTGTTTTGTGGTTTCTATATTATTTTTTATAAGCGCAGAATAGTAACGTTTGATTTCTTTTTCAAGCATTTGATCTAATTTTGCTTTTGATTAAAAGGTGTTTTTGCTAGTATAACTAATCCACAAGTATCTATATCTAACCTATGGATAGGCTCTAGGTAGTTGTACTCAGAGATTAGGTAGTTTACCAAAGTATCTGTTTCTGATTCAATATCATTAGGGATGTGTTTTTATCTGAATGGTTTTGATACTATTAAAAGATAATCATCTTCAAATTCTTTAGTTATTGAGATTTCTAAATTTTTCTTTGTAGTTTGATGTTCCTAAATCTGATATTAACTTCTAGCACATCTGTTGGAGTTAAGGGTGAATTCAAGCTCTTCTTTAGTATTAATTTTAATTGTTTCTTTTATTATGATGACTATTCATTCTGATCGTATGTATATGAAACTTTTAGAAATTGACTTAAATAAACCTCAACTGATGTGAAGTGTTGTAGTATTTTAAATTTCATTATGAGTACCTTGATTTCTTTCTTATATTAATAGTACTATTATATACTAAAACGTAAAGATAATAAAGAATATTAGGCTTTATTCTTACAATTTATAATTATTAAAAAGTTGAAAAAAAGGTAATTTTAACTTGATTTTAACTTTGAAAATATAGTAATATATAACTTGTGATTTAATTATACTAAACAGAGTGTTTACTAATAATAAACTTTGATAACGATAAGTTTACCTATAGTAAACAATTATAACAGTAAGTTAGATAATAATAAACATAGATAACGAAAAGTTAGATATTGATAAACAATTTTTAACTTTTTATTTAAAAAGGAGAAGTTATGTATTCTATAGGTGAAAAGATTAAAGAGACTACGTATACAAAAACCTCACCCAAGAAGAACTTGGTGAACGTACAGACCTTAGTAAAGGGTATATATCTCAAGTAGAGCGTGATTTAGCATCGCCATCAATGGAAACTTTTTAATATATTACAAGTATTAGGGTGTGCACCTAAAGACTTTTTGATAAAGAAAGTACTAGTCAGAAAGTTTATTATTCATTAGAAGATCAAACTAGTTATGAAGAAACTGATGAAGGATATGAACTTACTTTGGTTAGTTCCAGAATCTAATGAAAAAGAAATGGAATCACTAATATTAAAATTAGAAAAAAATAGTAATTATAAAAACATTTTGATCCTCAGAATCTGAAACATTATGTTATGTTTTAAAAAGGGAAATGCAAATTAAAAATTAGGTGATGAAGAAATACATTGCATCTAAAAATGAAAGTTTTTATTTTTTAGCTACATCTGAACATAGGATATCAAATCCATTTGATGAAGAATGTGAAGTATTTAATAGTAGCTACTAATTCGTATTTATAAGGAGAAAATAATGGCAAATATTGTTGAATTTAAAAATGTAAATATGTCTTTTGGTAATAATAAAGTACTAAAAGATATTGATTTAGAAATTGAAAAAGGTAAATTCTACACATTACTAGGGCCTAGTGGATGTGGAAAGAGTACTATTCTTAAATTGATTGGTGGATTTCCTAAGTCCAACTTCTGGTGATGTATTATTAGATGGTAAAGTAGTGAAATGACTTTACCAGCTAATAAACGACATGTTAATACAGTTTTTCCAAGACTATGCTTTATTCCCTCATATGAATGTTTTTGAGAATGTAGCATTTGGATTGAAAAATTAAAAATGAGAAAAAGAGATTATTAAGAAAAAGTAAAAAGCCTTAAAACAAGTTAACTTAGCTGGGTTTGAAAATCGTGAATTAAGCTGAAATGAGTGGTGGACAAAAACAACGTGTTGCTATTGCTCGTGCTATTATTAATGAACCAGAAATTATTCTTTTAGATGAATCATTATCTGCATTAGACTTAAAAGTTACGTCAAGAGATGCAATATGAGCTTCGTGAGCTTCAACAACAAACTGGAATTACATTTATCTATGTAACACATGACCAAGAAGAAGCTCTAGCGATGAGTGATTATATCTTTGTTATGAATCATGGTAAAATTGAACAAAGTGGTACACCACTTGATATTTATGATGAACCGGTTAAACCGTTTTGTAGCTGATTTCATTGGTGAATCTAATATTGTTAATGCAGTAATGTTAGATGATTATCTAGTTGAAATTTACGGTAAAGAATATGAATGCGTGGATGCTGGATTAGATAAAAATAAACGTGTAGAAGTAGTTATACGCCCTGAGGACTTAGAAATTACAAGTGCTGAAAAAGGAAAAATTAATGTTGTTGTTGATACACAATTATTTAGAGGAGTTCACTATGAAATTTGTTGTTTAGATGACCAATATAATGAGTGGATTGTTCATTCAACAAAAGAAGCAAAACCGGGAGCTGCTGTAAGCTTTAAACTTTGATCCTGAAGCAATTCACATCATGGTACCTGGAGAAACAGAAGAAGAATTCGATGCTCGTCTTGAATCATATGAAGAGGAGGAGTAAAAATGTTTAATAAAAAAACTCGTTCATTTTTATGATTCCATATGTAATGTGGATGTTGCTTTTTGTAGTATTTCCAATTGTACTTATCGTCTATCATTCATTTAGAGATATAGATGGAAACTTCACATTAGCTAACTATAAAATATTCTTTAGTAGCACATATGTACTTATGACACTTTACAGTTTTTTGGTATGCTTTTTCTAATTACATTAATATGTTTAGTAATTAGTTATCCATTAGCGTTTGCTATTAATAAAAAGTAAGCATAAAGAACTATTACTTTTTATTAATTATTTTACCAACATGGATTAACATCTTATTAAAAACTTATGCATTCTTAGGATTATTTGGTGAATATGGAACTATTAATAGTTTCTTAGAATATTTAGGGATTAGGTACATAAAGTTTACTATTTAATTCTTTTTAGCTTTAGTGTTCGTATCTAGTTACATATTTCTTTACCGTTTATGTTACTACCATATATAACTCAGTATCGGGTATGAATAAGAACTTGATTGAAGCATCATATGATCTTGGTGCAGATTTTTAAAACTACATTTATGAAAATTATTTTACCTCTTAGTATTAATGGGGTAAAAACTGGTATTCAAGTCACATTTATTCCTGCGTTATCACTATTCATGATTACTCGTTTAGTAGCAGGAAATAAAAATAATAAACTTAGGTACAGCTATTGAAGAACATTTCTTAGTTACTCAAAAAACTGGGGAGTAGGTTCTACGATTGCAGTTTTCTTAATAGTAGTAATGGGTATTATTATGATACTTACTAATACAAAAAGACAAAACAAATTTTTGGAGGTAGAAAAATAATGAAACTAACTTCGAAACTATATTTAGGGTTATCTTTTGCAATTTTATACATACCTCTAATTTACCTAGCTTATTTTTCATTTAACTCAGGAAAAACAATGATTGATTTTTGAAGGTTTTTCTTGGAAACATTATTTAGAGTTATTTGAAAATACTCGTATGATGATTATTGTAATTAACACAGTGGTAGTTGCATTATTATGTGGACTATTTTCAGCAATCTTTTGGAACTTTAGGTGCTTTTAGGATATATTCTTTAAAATCTAATAAACAGAAAAATTCATTCCTAGTTGGTAATAATATTCTGATTGTTAGCCCCTGATGTTATAATCGGATGTTCATTCTTATTAATGTTTACTTTTATTTCTAAATATACTGGATTAGAAACAATCCAAGGCTTTCTGGTCAGTGTTATTATCACATATTGCATTTCAGTATCCCGATAGTAGTACTTATGGTATTACCTAAATTATATGAAATGCCTAAAAGTATGGTAGAAGCTGCAATTGACCTTGGTGCAACTTATCCACAAGTGTTAAGTAAAATTGTTATTCCATACATTACTCCAGGGATTTGGGCAGGATTTTTCATGGGATTAACATATTCATTAGATGATTTTTGCTGTTACATTTTTCGTAACAGGTAATGGATTCCAAACTTTATCAGTTGAAATTTACTCAATGGCAAGACAAGGAATCACTTTACAAATTAATGCTTTATCTACAGTTTTAACTATCTTTGTTGTTGTGGCAGTACTTATTTATTATGTAATTAATACTAGTAAATTAAAAAGGAGGTAAGATAATATGAGAAAATTACTTATTTCAGCTGTTTCAATTTTAGTAATCTGTTTAGGACTTTTATATAGTCGTAATTTTTATAGATAGTTCAAATAGTGGAGATAAACAAACATTTAACAATTTTCAACTGGGGAGAATATATTGATCCAGATTTAATTAAGAAATTTGAAGAAGAAACAGGGATTTCAGTTGTTTATGAAACATTTGATTCTAACGAAGCGATGCTTACGAAAATACAAGCGGGTTCAACACCGTATGATATAGTTATTCCATCAGATTATATGATTAAGAAGATGAAAAAAATTAAATCTTCTAAAAATTAGATCATAGTAAAATTGAAGGTTTTTGACAATATTGATCCACAATTTAGAGATAAAAGTTTTGATCCAAATAATGAATTTTCAATTCCTTATTTCTGGGGAACGATTAGGTGTTTTATATAATAAGACTAAAGTTCCAGAAGATTTAAAATTTGAAAAGTGGAATGATTTATGGGATACAAGATTAGCTAACAATATCTTGTTAATTGATGGAGCTCGTGAAATGATGGGAATTGCTCTTCAATCTGAAGGAATTCTGTAAATGATACTAATGAAGTAAACCTTAATTTAGCAGAAAGAAAATTAGAACTTCTTCATCCTAATGTAAAAGCAATTAATGCAGATGAGAAAGAAAGATGCTTATGATTAACAATGAAGCATGGGCATCAGTAGTATTCTCAGGTGATGCTAAAGCTATCATGGGTGAGAACGAAAAATATGGTATATGCCTTACCGAAAGAAGGAACGAATCTATGGTTTGATAACATTGTAATTCCAAAAACTTCTAAAAACGAAGAAGCGGCATATAAATTTATTAACTTTCATGTTAAAAACCGGAAAATGCAGCTAAAAAAACTCTGAGTTTATTGGATATGCAACACCGAATACTAAAAGCTAAAGAATTACTCCCAGAAGAAACTACTAGCGATGAACAATTTTATCCTGATTTAGAAAGTTTTGGAAATCGTGCAGAAGTGTACCAAGATTTAGAACCAAAAATGCTTCAACTTTACAACGATTTATTCTTGAAAATTCAAAATTAACAATAGAAAATAAAACGAGATTATCGTATTAAATATGGCTCTCTTTGCTGGATAGAAAATTCAGTAAGGAGAGTTATTTTTAGTAAGTTTTGACCATCGTTGTTTTTATTGTTGTATAATAATAGTATATCTAAGTGAAGTACAAAAAAGGGGTGCATAACTATGAAAAACAAGTACAGCGATTTCTGCTGATGTTACCATGAAATTTTTAATTCTCTCGTCTATCCTTTTTACCCTACTGAATATATAGATTATGCAATAGCTTTTGTAATGTTTTATATTGCAGGGTATTCTTTATTATAGCCAAGTATATTCTAAGAGGATAATGCTCATTTAATTAGTGGTGTTAGCATAAGTTATGAAGAAGCAAAGTTACCAGAAAAATATTGAAAAGTACGCAAAGGATAGTAAAAAGAACTGGGAGAATTTTTACAAATAACTGGTGTTGGTTGCCTAGTAGTTGGATTATATATTATTTTTATTTTTAATTCATATAGATAAAAATTAAATATAGATTAATTAATGCTCTATAAAAGTTTATATAAAAGGATAAAATGAAGATGACTTATGGTTTTAAATAGTAGTTTTAAGAGACAATTAAATAATAAATCAAAAATAAAAGGTTATTAGCTGTAATCATATTAGTATTGATAATTATATTTTTCAATTGTTTTAACTGAAAAGGGAAGGTGGAGCTACACCTGAAGAATCCGTAAAAGATGGATGAAAAACTTGAGGAAATAATAACTTTGAAAAATGTTTGATTATATTTACTATGACAATAAAAAGATAAAGATGAATCCGTTCAAGAATTCAAGAAAATATCCAAAGAAGAAAAATATAAGTTGGATATGTTAAAGTCCTTCGTTAATGATAATGAAAATAGAAGAAGTTAATATGATTGATTTGAATACGTTTATAGTTAGGTTTTAAGAAAATAAATAAAAAAAGACAATTTGGATAAAAAATACTTAATAAATGATGGTAGAAGGGTTTTTAACTGTAGAAAAAGCATAATGGAAGATGGTATTTTAAAAGAAAAATCAATTATGGTAGTAATTTTATCTTGAAAAGAAAAAAATATTCTGTTTAATAATTAGATTATCTAGTCGGATAATCTTTTATTTTTGATGATATACGCTTTTGTTAAATTGTATTTTTTGTAATTAGTGGGTACTTTATATATCGTTGACAAAAAGACTAAAGCTCTAGTATAATAAATTATTGAGAAGAATTGTATTTATTAATAAAATTTTAAAATATTCTATTTATCTTTCCAAAAATTAATAAAAAGGAGAAAGTTATTATGAATAATAGAGGACAAAATGCAAATCCAAATGGAGCTCCTCAAAATCATCATCCAAATCAAGGTTATCCTCAACAAAAACAACCAATACCAAGGAAACGGTTATAATGGACAAAAATCCACAAAATTTTAATAGAAATGTAAATAATCAAAATCCATATCAAAACCAAAATTCACAAGCAAATAACGTGAATAATCCACAATTTCAAGGATATTCAAATGGTCAAAATCAACTCAAAATAATATGAATAATCCACAATATAGAGGACAGGGTTATAAGCTCGAATCACCCTCAAAATTCAATAATATGAATAACCCCTCAATATAGAGAACAGGGTTATAATGGTCAAAATCACAATATAATAATATGAATAACCAACAATAGAGGGCAAGGAAATAATGGACAAAATCCTCAATTTGGTAATCCGAATAATCCACAGTTCAGTAATCAAAATGGATACAATAATCCTAACTAATTTAATCCTCAATTCGGTAACAATCAAAATCTTAACCCTATGAATCGTGGACCAAAGATGGATAGTAAAATGATAGGATATATAACTGCTGCGCAGTTGCCGCGATTTTGGTTGTATTAATGATATTTATGTTCTCTAGTGGCAGTGGAAAACTAGGTGGAGCAACACCTGAAGAAGCTGTGAAAAAATGCAATAGCTGCAATGAAAGATGGTGATTTTAAAAAAATTAGTAAATAATACTTTACTTTGAAAGTGATGAAGCTAGAACTAAAGCTTTTAGAACAATTTAACAATCTAGATGATATTAAAAAGCATCAATAGAATTAGCACATTTGTGATATGATTGAGATTGGAGAAAGTAAAACACAATGAATGAAAATAGAGCTAAAAAGTTCAATTAAAAGCTAAAGGAATGATCTACTAAAACAATTGGGTGGAGATACTACATGAACTACATATGTAAAAAGTAAATGGTAGATGGTTTTATTGAAGACAATCTTTTCTAAAATTTTCAAGACTAAGATTTTTCTTAGTCTTTTTACTATAAGTAAACTTAAAAATATGGTATAATATATAAGTTAAAATAATTTAGGAGGTTTGTATGTTTCAAAGCATTATATAGGAAATATCGACCACAAAACATTTGCTGATATAGTAGGTCAAAATCACATAGTTTCTGTATTGAAAAATGCGATTGATAAAGATCAGATAAGTCATGCCTATTTATTTTATGGATCTCGAGGGTACAGGAAGACTTCTATTGCAAAAATCTTTGCTAATGAAGTTAATAGGAAACGAAGAATATCAAAAAGAAAATGTAGATATTATCGAAATTGATGCAGCTAGTAATAATGGTGTTGATGAAGTACGTGATATAAAAGAAGCAATTAAATTTTTGCCAACAGAAGGTAAATATAAAGTATATATAATTGATGAAGTGCATATGCTAACTACAGCGCATTTAATGCATTATTAAAAACTTTAGAAGAACCACCTGCTCATGTTATTTTTTATTCTAGCAACTACAGAAATTCATAAAATACCAGCTACAATCTTATCTACGATGTCAGAGATTTGAATTTAAGAATCTTTCACAGGAACAATTAATTGATAGATTAAAAGTACATCTCAGAAAAAGAAAGTTTAGTAATAGAAGATGCAGCTATGAGAAAATTGCAACTCTTGCTAAAGGTGGTCTAAGAGATGCGATTAGTATACTAGATCAAGTATCTAATTATTCTGAAGAAATTACATTTAAATCATATACTAGAAGTAACTTCTTCAATAAGTGAAGATGATATACTTGAGTTCTATAGAAATCTTTTACAAGGAGATGTTACAAAATCCTTGTTAATATATAATAACTTCGTATCTCAAGCTAAAGATACTAAATTGTTACTTAATGATCTTATTAATGTAACACGAGATGTAGTGAGTATATAAGAATTTAAAAAGATACAAACATACGGCATATAATATAGATAAAAATCGCAGAAGAAGTTAACAATATAAGTTTCGATTATTTTTTTATAAAATTATTGAATACTTATCACAAACTGAGACAATATATAAAGATTTTCTACAGAGTATATGAGTTATATGCAAATTTGTATTGTAAAAATATGTTCAAAAAGAAGATAGTATTAATCAAGTTACCGTTGCTAATAGTGTAGAAAAGACAGTTTCAAATACAAGAACTGTTGAGCTAGAAAAATAAAATTAAAAATATTAGAAGATAAGTTGAAATCAATTAGGACAAAATCTAAAGTAGTTTTATCAGTAAATTCGTATTAATAATACTTCACATGTTGAGACACAGAATAGTACAAATGAAGAAGTAAATACAACAAGTTGGCAGGAACAATACCTAAAGAAGAAATAAAAAGAAGTTATAATAAAAGATAAGACTAAAATTATTGAACTTATAGAAGACTTCTAGTGAGAATTTTTACCAACTATGCAAAGCAAATGTGTTTTAAGAAAGATAATTAATGAAAGTTTGAAATACAAATAATCCAGAAGTAGTAACTATGAGAGAATTATTTAGTCTCTTGTCAATTAGTAGCTTCTTCAAAAGAAGGAGGATTATTAGTATTTAGTGAAGTAGATAATATGGTGAAAATGAGCTCTAAATTCTAAATATAAAAAGTATTTAGAAAGTCTATTCAAGAGATTTATCGGAGTAGATTACTCATTTATACAATTTACAAGATCATCAGTACACAATGTTCTTAAAGATGAACTTGCAAAATCCATGTAATAGAAAAGTCAATTTGATTGAAGAAGATTGAAGAAAAGCAGTATAACAAAAATTGATGAGTTATTTGGAGACATAATAATCGAAAACTAACATCATGAAAACGATGTTGAAAACAATTAGAAATAACTTGGAAAAATAAAATTGCAAAATTATTGACAAGTAGTAAAAATTTAAATAGAATTATAATATAAATTGACATTGAGAGGAAATATTATGAGTGGAATGGAAATATGCAACAAATGATGAAAAAGATGCAAAAATGCAAAAGACATGTTAGCAGTCCAAGAAGGATTAAAAGACCAAACTGTTGAAGGAACTGTATCAGGAGGTATGGTAACAGCAATAGCTAATGGTGATGGAAAAAAATATTAGATATTAAAATTAAAGAAGAAGTAGTTGATCCAGAAGATATTGAAATGCTTCAAGATATGATTTTAACTGCAGTAAATGATGCACTAGAAAAATCTACTCAACTAAAGAAGAAACATTAGGTAAATTTTACAAACGGATTAAACATCCCAGGACTATAAGATGCAATATCCCTAAACCGATTTTAGATTTAATAGACAGTTATTCTTTACTCTGGAATAGGGAAAGAAAAACTGCAGTAAGATTAGCATTTCATACTTTGAAAATGCATGATGATGATATAAAAAATTTCGCTGATAGTTTAGTACATTTAAAAGAAAAAGCTAACAAATTGTGAAGTTTGTGGATCGACTTAGTGAAGATCATAAAGTGTGATATTTGTTCTGATGTTGGTAGAGACAAATCTATGATTTGCGTTGTAGCTAATGATAATGACTTTAGTCGCTAATGGAAAAATATGCAGCAGTATAGAGGTGTTTATCACGTACTAGATGGTTTAATTTCGCCAATGGATGGTAGGACCACTTGATATTAATATAAAATCTCTTTTGAAAGAGCACAAGATGAAACGGTAAAAGAAATAATATTAGCAACTAACTCGTCTGCCAGAAGGAGAGGTACTAGCAAGTTTTATTTCAAGATATTTAAAAATACAGACATAAAGAGTCACTAGAATAGCTCAAGGTATTTCCTTTGGAAGTGATATCGAGTATGTTGATGAAGATTCTGTCAAGAGCTATTTCTGGTAGAATAGAATTATAATTTAGGAGGACAGCTTTATGTCACAAAAATCAGTAAACGCAATAAAAGTATTAGGGTGTAGATGCTATTAACAAAAGCAAAATCAGGACACCCTGGTGTAGTAATGGGAGCAGCACCTATGGCTTACTCATTATTTACAAAACATCTTAGAGTAAATCCTAAGAAAACTGACTGGATTAATAGAGATAGATTCGTATTATCAGCAGGTCATGGTTCAATGTTACTATATTCTTTATTACATCTATCAGATTTGAAGATGTTTCTTTAGAAGAAGTTAAAAACTTCCGTCAATGGGGTTCTAAAAACCCTGGTCATCCAGAGTTTCGGACATACTAAAGGTATTGATGCGACAACAGGACCATTAGGTCAAGGTATTCTACAGCAGTAGGTATGGCTTTAGCTGAAAGATATTTAGCTGCAAAAATACAACAAAGAAGGTTATGACTTATTTGATCACTCACATATGTAATCTGTGGTGATGGAGATATTATGGAAGGTGTAGCTTCAGAAGCATCAAGCTTTGCAGCAGTACAAAAATTAAATAAACTTGTAGTATTATACGATTCAAACGATATTTGTTTAGATGGTGAAACTAAAGATGCATTTTCTGAAAATGTTCGTGCAAGATATGAAGCATATGGATGGAATACTCTTTTAGTTGAAGATGGAGCTAATGTAGAAGCTGTTAGTGCAGCTATTGAAGAAGCTAAAAATCTGATAAACCTACGTTAATCGAAGTTAAAACAGTTATTGGAGCTGGATCTCCAAATAGACAAGGAACTAATGGAGTTCACGGTGCACCATTAGGTGATGAGGAAACAGCTTTATTTAGAAAAGAAATCGGTTGGGAAAATGAACCATTCGATATTCCTGCTGACATGTATATGCTGACTTCAAAGCTAATGTAGCAGATCGTGGTGAAAATGAATATACTAAATGGGAAAAACTATATGCAGATTATAAAGTTAAATTCCCAGAACTAGCGAAAGAGCTAGAAGAAGCACTAACTCGTGAAGACATTAAACATTTATCAAAAGAAAGCTTTAGCTTTCAAAAATGTTGGGGAAGCCCAAGCAACTCGTAATTCATCTCAAGATGCAATAAATAGTGTTGCAGCTGTTTTACCAACGTTCTTTGGAGGATCAGCTGACCTTTCACACTCAAATATGACATTTATTAAAGGTGATGGTTTACAAGACGATGAGCACAGAACTGAGCGTAATGTTCAATTTGGTGTTCGTGAATTTGCAATGGCTACTGTACTAAATGGATTAACATTACACGGGGGAGTACGTGTATTCGGTGGTACATTCTTCGTATTCTCAGATTACCTAAAAGCTGCATTAAGATTATCAGCATTACAAAACTTACCTGTAACTTATGTATTTACACATGATAGTATTGCGGTAGGTGAAGATGGACCAACACACGAACCAATTGAACATTTAGCATCATTAAGAACAATCCCTGAACACATATGTATTCAGACCAGCTGATGCGACTGAAAGCACAAGCTGCTTGGTATTTATCACAAAAAACAAATGATAAACCAACATCGATTGTATTAACTCGTCAAAACTTACCAATTTTAGAAAATTCTTCATTTGAAAAAGTTGCTAAAGGAGCATATGTTGTACATGAAACAGCAGCAGACTTTGATACTATTTTAATCGCAACTAGGGTCTGAAGTAGCATTAGCAATTGATGTAGCACATGAATTAGAAAAAGATGGTTCAAAAAGTACGTGTTGTAAGTATGCCTTCAGTAGAATTATTTGAAGAACAATCTAAAAGAATATAAAGAAGAATTACTACCATTAAATGTACGTCGTCGTGTATCATTAGAAATGGGTAACAGTGCTCTTTGGTACAAATATGTTGGTTTAGATGGATTAGCTATTGGAATCGATAAATTTGGAGCTTCTGCATCTGCAAATAAAGTAATCGAAGAGTATGGATTTACAGTTGAAGCAGTTGTAGAGAAAATCAAAAATGAGCTATGAGAAATTCGCTTGAGGCGATATTATAAAGGTAAAGTTACAGCTGTAAAACCTTACGGTGCTTTTTATAGAAACACGAGATAAAATGGTTGAGTCTGATACATATTCTGAAATTACAAATTGTTTTATATTCGATATAAGTAGTTATATAAAAACAAGATGAGATTTTAGAAGTTAAGGTCCTGTCAATTAAAGATAATAAGATTAATGCAACATTAAACTTTAAACAAAAAGCCACTGACAAAAAGAAATCAATAGTTTAGATACTTTTAAATTTCGAGTATGGATTTGATACGCTAAAACAAAAATATGAAGCTTTGGCAAAAAGAAAGCTATGTTCGAAATGAGAAATTCTAAGTGATTTAAAAACATTCTATTAATTTTACTAAATGTATTGAATAAAGATTTATAATAAAATCGCTATTTGAACAACTTGATATGAAGATAAATGATTTAGTAATCGTTTTTTATTGACATTGTAAAATAAAGTAAGGTAATATAAAAATAGTAAAATGTCCCACTGACCAGATATGTGGGATATAAATGGTCGGAGTTGAAAGTTTACCGCTGACCAATACGCGGGATAAAAGTGGTTGGGTCGAAAGTATATATAGTCCTCAGCAATTGCGAGGACTTTTTGGAGAATAAGTATGGGACAGATTTTATATTATTAAAGATAACTTTTTGATATTGTGAATGATCGCTTTTTGAAAAGGAATAAACAGGAAATAGACCGCATTATTATTGTTTTGAAGACTTAAAGACTGGTATATGTTGGATTATTCCTATATACTAGTGTTGAGAAATATAAAATAATAGAATATAAAGAGAGAGGGAAAATGTGATATTTTGCACATAGCAAAATTGGACAATGATAAAGAAAGTGTTTTTCTAATTCAGGATATGTTTCCAATAACGGAAGAATTTGTGAAAGAGAATATACGATTGCTGGAAATCATATAGAGTTACTAGTGAACATGTAGTAAAAAGAAATAGAAAGAAAAGCTAGAAAAAGTTTTGTCGCTATTAAAGAGATGTTAAACTTACACCATTACAACCGAGATGTAATGAAAACATATAGACAGTTAAAAAGTAAGGACTATAAAATAAGAAACTATATGAAAAATTACAAATAAAATTATAATTGTAAAAATAAATAAAATAAAAACCTTTGATAAACAAGTTCAAAATGAGAAATTCTAAATAATTTCTATTGACAAATGTAATTTAACTGTTTATAATAAACTTAAATATTAAAATGAAGTTTAGGAATTAAAAAGTTAGAAATATTATTTAAAAGAGAGAATCTAGTGGTGAAAAAGGATTCATAATATGACTTTTTATGCTACCTATGTGATACTTCATCGGCATCATGCCGTTATAAAAACTAATGAGGAGTTCAAAGTACTCGAATTAGGTGTAACTATCGATTATGTCGTCCCTTGTGTAATTCAAATTTACACAAGGGACTTTTTATTTTATTTTGTTAGCTTGAAAGGAGAATATAAATGAAACAACTAACATCAACACAAATTAGAAGAATGTATTTAGATTTCTTCGTAGAAAAAGGGACACAAAATTGAACCAAGTGCATCTTTAGTACAGATGACGATCCAGCATTACTATGGATTAACTCAGGAGTTGCAACACTTATATTTTGATGGTAGAGATACCTGAGAATCCAAGAATTACTAACTCACAAAAATCAATTAGAACAAATGATATTGAAAACGTTGGTAAAACTGCACGACACCATACATTCTTTGAGATGTTAGGAAACTTTTCTATTGGTGATTACTTCAAAAACGAAGCAGTACCTTGGGCATGGGAATTCTTAACTCTGAAAAAATGGTTAGGATTAGAAAAAGATAAATTATCAGTAACTATTCACCCTGAAGATACTGAAGCATATGAATTATGGCACAATGTTATCGGTCTTCCTGAGGATAGAATCATTCGTATTGAAGGTAATTTCTGGGATATCGGAGAAGGACCTTCTGGACCAAATACTGAAATTTTTTATGACCGTGGAGAGAGATGCTGATACATGGTCACCAAAAGAGAAATGTACCAGGTGGAGAAAATGACAGATATCTAGAGGTTTGGAACGTAGTATTCAGTCAATATAACCACAACGCTGATGGTACTTATACTGAACTTCCCTGCGAAAAACATAGATACAGGGATGGGATTGAGAGAATTGTATCTGTATTACAAGATGTTCCTACAAACTTTGATACAGACTTATTTATTTCAATTATTAGAGAAATTGAAAAACTTTCTGGAGCTAAATATGGTGTGAATGCTGAGCAAGATGTAGCATTCAAAGTTATCGCTGACCACATTAGAACAGTAGCATTCGCTATCGCATGATGGAGCATTACCATCAAATGAAGGACGTGGATACATACTTAGAAGACTTTTACGTCGTGCAGTTAGATATGCTAAAGTTTTAGGTTTAAATAACTCATTTATGTACAAATTAACAGATGTTGTTGCTGAAATTATGGAAGACTACTATCCAAATGTTAAAGAAAGAGTGCAAACTTCGTTAAAGATGTAATTCTTAAAGAGGAAAGATAGATTCCACGAAACACTAAATGAAGGTGAAGCAATCTTAAATAATATTGCAAAAGAAGTTAAAGATACAACAAAAAGTAATTTCTGGTAAAGATGCATTTAAACTTTATGATACTTTTGGATTCCCAATTGAATTAACTGAAGAATATGCAGAAGAATTAGGATTAACAGTTGATATTGACGGGTTTAATGAAGAGATGGAAAAACAAAAAGAACGTGCTCGTTCATCTCGTCAAGAAGATTCTTCAATGCAAGTACAATCTGACCTATACAACAGAATAGTAGGAGACAGTGAGTTTACTGGATATACTAAGCTTACAGATGAAGGAAAATTATTAGCTATAGTTAATAAAGAAGATAACTTATTAGAAAACTATAAAGGTGAAGAGAATGTAAAAGTTGTATTCGATAAAACTCCATTCTATGCTGAAAGTGGTGGTCAAGTAGCTGACAGAGGTTTAGTATTAGCAGATGGATTCAAAGCAGAAGTAATAGATGTTAAAAACTTCCAGATAAACGTCACATTCACTTAGTTAAAAGTATTAGAAGGTGAATTAGTAGTTGGTAAAGAATATAAACTAGAAGTAGATAGAGCTTATAGATTAAATATTGAGAAAAACCACACTGCAACTCACCTATTAAACGAAGCACTTCGTCATGAAGTTGGTTCTCACATTAAACAAGCAGGATCGTTAGTAACTGATGAAAAACTAAGATTTGATATTACTCACTTCGCTCCACTAACTAAAGAAGAAATTGAAAAAAGTTGAGAAAGAAGTCAACAATCAAATTTGGAATGCACTAGAAATCAAAACAGAAGAGATGCCAATAGCTGAAGCAAAGAAAACTTGGTGCACAAGCACTATTCGGTGAAAAAAATACGGAGATGTAGTACGTGTGGTTTCTATCGGAGATTATTCAATCGAATTATGTGGAGGAACTCATAACGCTAACAGTGCTGAAGTAGGAATCTTCAAAATTGTTTCTGAATCAGGTGTAGCTGCTGGGGTTCGTAGAATTGAAGCATTAACAGGTAAAAGCTGCGTATGAATATTTAAGAGAACAAGAAGAAACACTTCGTTCAGTAGAAAAATTAACTAAAAGCTAATGTTTCAAATGTTGTAGAAAAAGTTTCTGGATTACAATCTGAAATTAAGAAAGTTATCTAAGGAAAAAGAAAGTCTACAACAAAAATTGCTAATGCTGAATTAAATAACTTAGTAAATAATATTAAAGAAGTTAATGGAATTAAAGTATTAACAAGTGTTGTTGAATCAGAAAACATGAATCACCTAAAAACAACTTGTTGATAACGCTAAGTCTAAACTAGAAAATTATGTTATTGCATTTTGCTTCAGTAAATGATGATAAAAGTAAACTTTGTAGTGGCTGTAGATAAAGCTATCACTGACAAATACAATGCAGGAAAATTAGTAAATGTTCTTGCTACAGTATGTGATGGACGTGGTGGTGGACGTCCAGATATGGCTCAAGCAGGAGCAAAAATAAAGATAATATAGATAAAGCTTTTGAAGAATTATTAGCTAATATCTAATATTTAGAAAAGAGTGATAATAGGAAGGATTACCCTAAAAAGTAGTTTTAACGATTAACTATTTTAAGGTAATCTCCCTTTTTTTCTTGAAAATATGGTATAATTAATAGGATTATTATGGACAAACAATAATTTAATATTAGATTGTACTAGTATTAAATATAATTTTCGGAGGAAATGAAAATGGAAACTAAAAATTAGGAAAAGTAGAAATCAACCCGAATGCGTTAGAAGTTGTGCGAATATTGCAGCAACTGAAGTAGAAGGTGTTTCAAAATTATTAGGAAAAAGTTTACTCTCGTGGAGTAGAATTAGAATTTGCTGGAAGTGAATTAGTTATCGATGTATATTGTAATTTAAAATCAGGATTCTCTGTAGCTAAAACAGCAAGAAAAATTCAAGAAAATGTTAGAAACTCTATTTTCAACATGACAGAAATTAATACTAAAACTGTTAATGTTAATATATTAGGAATTGATTTTTAATTTAGGAGATATAAATGAAGAGCAGACACGAACTTAGAGAAGCAGTTTTTAAAATATTATTCCAAGTAGAAAATACTGAATTAGATTTTATTGAACTATTAGATTTAGAACAAGAAGAAATTTCAACTAGTATTTATGTTAATAAAACATTTAACAGAAATAATTGAGAAAAAGATGAAATTGATGAAGTTATTTCTAATAATCTAAAAGACTGGAAATTAGAGCGTTTATCAAAAATGGATAGAACAAATACTACGTATTTCAGCTTATGAAATACTTTATAGTGATATTCTTATAAAGTTTCTATCAATGAAGCGGTTGAACTTTCATATAGTGAAAAAGATGAAAGTTATAAATTTATCAATGGAGTATTAAAAGGAATTGTAGAAAAATTCAACAAAATAAGAGGTAAAGTTAGATGGAAGAGAACATATCTAACCGTTACAGCATTAAATAAATATATTGAGAGAAAGTTTTTATTAGATCCGTACTTAGGGAAATATATATAAAAAGGTGAAATCTCAAATTTTAAAATTCACAATAACAATAATATATATTTTTCAATAAAAGATGAAAATACTAGAATAAATGCAGTATGGTTCGGAGCAAAAACAAAAAGATTTTTAAAGATGGAGATACAGTTCTAATAAAAATCAAAAATTAACTATTATTTTTCACGAGGAGAACATAATCTTTTAGTTACTGATATGAAAAAAAGATAGAATTGGTGAATTATATCAAAATTTTTTTAGAACTGAAAGAAAAGTTAGAAAAAGAAGGGCTGTTTTTACCTCAATACAAAAACAAATACCTAGTTTTTTCTCAAAATATAGCTGTAGTTACAGCTAAAACAGGAGCAGCTGTCCAAGATATTACTAGAACGATACAACGTCGTTTTCCAATAGCTAAAATAAATATTTATTCAACACTAGTTCAAGGAGAGAACTCAGTACAAGATATAGTTAAAAATATTAAACTTGCTGATGATGGCTCTAACGATGTTATTATACTAGGTCGTGGTGGAGGATCAATAGAAGATCTTTGGAGTTTTTAATACAGAAGAAGTAATTAGAGCTATATTTAACTGTAGAACACCGATAGTAACCGGTATAGGGTCATGAAACTGATACTACACTTGCTGATTTTTGTATCAGACAGAAGAGCTTCGACTCCGACTGCAGCTGCTGAACTAGTAACACCAAATATTGAAGATATAAAAATAGAATATCATTTTAATTATGATAAATTAACGAAATACTATAAACTATATTCTTCAAAATTATAAAAATAGAATTAGTAATAGTGAAAATAATCCGTACTATAAAAACTATTCCAAAAATATTTGCGGAGTATAGAAGAGCAGTTGAGTTATTAGAAAAAGAACTTAGTAAATCCTTGCAAAATTCTAGTTAAGGATAAGAAAAATGACTTATTAATATCAAAAAGATAAGTTTATAGAATTTGACTTGTTAGCTAGATTTAAAAGAAAACTTTACTAATGAGGTCAATCGATTAGAGGCGAATTCACCACTAAATATCATGAAAAAGGATATTCAGTAGCATTTTTAAATGATAAAAATAACTTCAGTAAAAAAGTGTACAAATAGGGTGATGACATATCAGTTGAATTAGCTGATGGAAGCCTGGAATGTAAAGTTAATAATATATCCGATAAAGGAGTTAAGTAATGAGTAAAGAAAAATTTTTGAAACAAGTTTAATGAATTTAGAAAAATTGTTGCAGAAATTAGAATCTGAAAAATTATCATTAGAAGATTCATTAAATCGTTATAAACAAGGAATAGATTTAATTAAAAATTGTAATGATTTAATCAATAATGCTGAAAAAGAAGTAGCTAAATTAACTAAGGATTTCAAAGAAGATGAATAATTTTAAAAACTTCATAGAAGAAAACAAAGATCAATTAAATAGTTTCGCTAAAGAATATGTTGAAAAATTAGATATACCTGATATTTTTAAAAGAATCGATTACTTATTCATTGGTAAATGATGGTAAGAAAAATTAGGCCGTTATCATTCTTATATTTATTAAAATATTATGAAGTGGATTATACTAATTATTTTGATATAGCTCTTGCTATAGAGTTGGTTCATACATATTCATTAGTACATGATGATTTACCAGAAATGGATAATGATGATTATCGTTGGGGAAACTTACGAATCATAAAAGTTTTTGGTCAGGATCTTGCTGTGCTTACTGGTGATGCAATGCTTACTTTGGCGTTTGAAGTTCTTAGTGAATCTAATGTTAAGTCTGATTTAAAAAGTTGATTAATAAAACAATTTGCACAAATTATTCTGGAGCTATGGAATGATTGCAGGTCAAGTTTATGATGTAAAACAAAAAAATTACAATGTTGATGCCGACTATTTAAGAAAAATGCATAGCCTAAAAACTGGTCGCTTTAATTGAACTACCAATGGATTTTTGCTTTGCTTAGTAGCTGATAAGAATTGTGATTATGAAGATGTTAAAGAATTTGGAAAACAGTTAGGTATAGCATATCAGATAAAAGACGATATTCTTGATTATTATGGTGATTTTGAAAAATCGGAAAACTACCAAGTGATGAAGATATGATTACTTATCTAAGCTTCTATGGTATTGAAGAATGTGAAGAATTACTCCAAAAACACACTGAAAATGCTATAAATATAGCTAATAAATTAAACAATGGTCTATTAGTTGATTTTGCGAATTATTTATTGAAAACGAGATAAATAATAATTATATATTGTAAAATAAAAATAAATCTCTTGTAAAGTTGTATATCATCTTTATAAGGGATTTATTTCATTTTCTATTTTATTTAAAAACCACGAGAGTTTAGGGGTAAACTTCGTGGTTTTTACAGTTATTATATTAGCTCATCTTTAGGAATTAGAAACCTTAGAACTAATATAATTAATATGTTGGCTGTAGATTACTGGCACAAACATGAGGATTACTTATAATTGTAAAACTAAAAGTAGTTTGCTTCTACAGGTGACAAATTAACACTGCATTGTTTTGAATTAATCAAAAATGAGCTCTAAAAATAAACCCTAAATATAAAGTAAAATACTTTTACATAATTATTATACTAAAAATAAGTTTAAATTTAAAGTATTTGTGTAAATTTTATCGATGAAAATGTTTTTATATTTTATTTTCAAATTTTAAAAACTTTAATTTTAAAACCTATTTAATGATAAAAATTAATTAAAAGATTATAAATTTTTGTAAGTGGAGTTGAAATTGGATGAAAGTTTTAGTAGCGGTTAATGAATTTAAGGGTTCTTTATCTTCATATGAAGTAGGTCGAATTGTATCAAACAAAATTAATAAAATCTGGTGATTATCATGGAAATGGAAGTTGTTGCTGATGGTGGAGATGGTTTCTTAAATTTATTTAAAAACTTTGAAAAGAAACAATTTAAAACTATAAATGCTGCTCAAAAAGAATGTAAAAGTTAATTATTTAATGAATCTTAAAACTAAAGAGGCAGTTATTGAAGTTGCAGAGTTATTGGTATTATCAGCTAACTGATGATCAGATCCATATAACATCTACAGTTGGTTTAGGAAAATTGATTTCCCATTTATTAGAACAAGGAATTGAAAATTTTATTATAGGTTTGGGTGGTAGTGCAACAAACGATTGTGGTATTGGAATGCTAACTGAACTTGGAATAAGATTTGTTGGTAAAAATGATGAAATTTGTCAACATGGAATAAGTGAACTTAAAAATAGAGAAAATTGACTATAGTTGAAAAACAAAAAGTTAGAGAAAGCTAAATTTACAATAATAAGTGATGTTAATAGCCCTTTATATGGTCAAAAAGGTGCTACTTATGTATTCAAAACAAAAAGGATTAAAAGAAGAAGACTTTTAGAAGTTGATGAAGTGAGTAGAAAAACTTCGCTAAAATTGAGTTTCAAAAAGAGTTAGAAAGGACTCATTCATCTTATGAAGGAAGTGGAGCTGCAGGTGGATTAGGTTTTGTATTCTATCGTTTTTAACCTCTAATATTCAATCTGGTTCTAGTTTTATGATTAACTACTTAGATATAGAGAAAAATTCAGAGGTTGATTTTTAATAACTGGCGAAGGAAAATTAGATAGACAAAGTTATATGGGGAAAGCACCTATAGAATTGGCTAGAATTGCAAAAATATGATAAAAAGTAATTTTTCTTTGGCTGGTAGTATTATTGATAAAGAACTATTTAAATCTAAGTACCGAAGATATAGTAGATGTTTCATTTTTCTATTCAAAGAGAATTTCTTTCCTCTAGAAAATTGCTATGAATAAGAGTGTTGCCAAAAGTAATTTAGAAGAGACAATTGAACAAATATTTAGAGTATTGAGTTTTACAATGGATAAAAATAATATTTTAATGGGAATATTTTTGTATAATTGTTGCAGGATTTGGATTTTTCTCTAATGGCACTATTTATAAAACTTGCTGGGAATTTACCTTCTATGCAAAAAGGCTTTTTAGAAATATTATCGCTGTTGGAATTTCATCAATTCCTTTAATTAAACACTGAAGTCAATTAACTTTTCCAAAGGAAAATTATCATGGAGTGTATTGATATCGCGTAGTGTTTTTGGAACGATTGGACTTGTATTTAACTTTTTATGCAATAACGCATATAAGTCTCGCAGACTCTACGATTATACAAAATTATCACCATTCGTGATTTAATATTATCATACATATTCTTTAAAGATGACAAAATTTCAAATGATTACATATAGTTATCGCATTTATAGGTGTAGGATTTATAATTAAACCTAGTGGGGATGGTTTTTATTAGTAGTGGAGCCTAGCAGCGCTATTAGGTGCTTTTGCTCCAGGTATTGCATATACTTGTGTAAGATACTTAGGGTACTCATAATGTGTCAGGAGAATTTATAATTTTCTTTTCTCAACATTATCTACGTTTATTATTATTACCTTATTTAATTTTTGATTATAAAGTTATGACAATGTATCAACTATCTATGCTAATATTAGCCGGAGCTTCAGCGACAATTGGGACAATATGGTGTTACATTTGCTTATAAATATGTCTGCAAAAATATTTCAGTTTTTGACTATTCTCAGGTTTTATTTTTCTGGTATTTTTGGATTTATATTTTTAATGAGTTACCAGACTTGCAAAGTTTAATAGGTTATATTATAGTTATATCTGTAGGAATAATTTTAGTGAAAAAGTAAATAAAGAGGTTTAAATGAAAAGAAAAAATATTGAAATAATAGTTGTTGCTGTTCTTTTTGTTTGTACTATATTGTTATATGTAGTTCAAAGTAATAAGGAAGTACTATTTAATACTACGAATAAGAGCAGTAATACTAATACAAATAAAGAATCAAATAGGGAAAATGTAGCAAATGCTCGTGATGGAATTCAAGGTGTTGTACAACCTTCACCATTTATTACAACTCCTAATGGAGTAGAGGCTAATCTTCTTCAGAATGCTAATGGAAGCTTTAATTGGTCAATTAATATATTTACAAAGAGAACACTTGCCTGAAGCAGAACAAAATTATTAGCAAATAATAAAGACGCTACTCAATATGTTCTGGGTTACTTGGCAGGTCAACAAGCTACACCTTTTTGAACAAGGACAAACAGTAGATATAGACAGAAAGTACCCTTATTACATACAATGGGATAAACGTTGGGCATATGATAAACTTGGTGGAACTAATATCGCTATTGGGGGATGTGGTCCAACTTGTGTAGCTATGGCTTTAGGAGGAATATTGGACGATAAATCCATCACTCCAAAGAGTATAGCTGAGAAAGAAGATGCAAATGGTTACTTTGCTGAAGAAGGAACAAAAATGGAGCTTTTTGATTATATAGCTAAAGAATATGGTGTTAAATCAACAGGTGTTCCATTAAGTAAAGAAGCAATAAATGCAAGCTTAGATAAAGGGAATCCAATTATAGCTTCAGTACATCCCGGAAAATTTACAACAGTTGGTCATATTATACTGATTACTGCAAAAAGATGAAAGATGGTAATTACATAATTAATGATCCTAACAGTTATACAAGAACATTAAAAAATGGTCTTATGATGAATTGAAAAACAGAGATTGTAGCTATGGAGAATTCTCAAAATAAATTTTAAATAACGAAAAATCTTCAAAACATTATGTGTTGGAGATTTTTATTATTTTAAAATCTTAATAAGGTAATACATCAGATTTAAAAAAGTTAAATTATAAAGAAAAAATTGGTTTGTATTTATTTTATAAATGTTTATTAAAGAATATTATTTTTCTTGTTAGTAAATTTTTAAGAAATCAATAATTTGATATTAATTATGAAAACCTTTTATAATTAATATTATGAAAATAATGATTATTAGTATATTACTAATACATAAATCGAAATAGTATAAGAGATGGAGGAAATAAAATGTCAGTTCTTGATATAAAAATTTAGAAGTATCAATTAATGAAAAACAAATATTAAAAGGACTAAATTTAGAAATAAAATCTGGTGAAAATTCATGCAGTAATGGGGCCCAAATGGAGCTGGTAAATCTACATTAGCTTCTGCAATCATGGGACACCCTAAATACGAAGTTGATGGAGGAAGCATCTTATTAGATGGTAGAAAGTACTAGAAATGGAAGTTGATGAAAGAGCTCGCGCTGGTCTATTCTTAGCTTGCAATACCCATCAGAAGTTCCAGGTGTACCAACTTCAGAATTTATCAAATCTGCAATAAATGCACAACGTGAAGATAGTATACCTCTAATGCAATACATTAAAAATTAGATAAAACTATGGAATTTTTAGACATGGATTTAAAAATGTCTCAACGTTATGTAAAATGATGGATTCTCAGGTGGAGAAAAGAAACGTAATGAAATTTTACAAATGATGATGTTAGAACCAAAAGTTTGCTATTCTAGACTTTGAAAATTGACTCTGGTTTTAGATATCGATGCATTAAAAAGTAGTATCAAAAGGTGTAAACAAAAATGCGTGAGAAAAACTTTGGTTGCTAATAATCACTCACTATCAAAGATTATTAGATTACATTGAGCCAGATTTCGTTCACGTACTAATGGACGGAAAAATCGTGAAAATCAGGTGGACCTGAATTAGCACTTCGTTTTAGAAAAAGAAGGTTATGATTGGCTAAAAGAAGAGGTTTAATATGGAAAATAATAAATTAAAACTAAGTATTAAAAACTTTACAAAAGCATTTTTCTAATACAAAATGAACCAACATGGTTTTTAAATACTAGAAAATTAGCTTTATATAAAAGTTATACTACCTTTTCCAAAACTAGAATCTATGGAGTTAGAAAGATGGAACTTATTTAATGTTGATTTTTCAACTCTAAGATTAGATAGTGAAGGAAATTTAGATTTAACTGAATATGGTATTAATAGTGATGATTTTGCAGTAGTCCATAACACTGTTTTACACATTAATATCCCTAGAAAAGTATGCTGATAAAGTAGATTATTAAAGATATATTTACAGCAATGAATGATGATCATATAAAAAGATAGTTTTATGAGTGTAGTTGATCATGCAGAAAGTAAAGTAACAGCTGTTCACTATACACTATTAAATGCAGGATTATTTATCGACGTTAAAGACAATGTGGTAATAGAAGAACCACTTCAATATATTGTTATTTTTAGATAAAAGAACAAAAGTTTATTTAACCATGTTACTATACAAGTTGGTAAGAACTCTAAATTTAACTTTATTGAAAACTACGTAAATAACCAAAAAGAAGATAAAGATCCATTCAGCTTAGTGTCTGAGGTTGTAGCTCATGAAGGAGCACAAATTAATTATAGTTCTATTACAAACCAACCTGGAGAAAAACGTGGAACTATTCTACGTCGTGGATTAACTTATAGAGATTCACTAATTAACTGGAATGTAGCTGCTATGGATGAAGCAGATGTGTATCACGACAATACAACAAATATTCTTGGTGATGGATCTGAAGCAAACCTTAAGATTGTTACTTTAGGAGTTAAAGAACAAAAAACTTACTTCAATAGTGAAGTAGTTAACCAAGGATTAAGTAGTAAAGGTGATATTCTTCAACACGGTGTATTACTGGATAAATCTCATATTGTATTTAACGGTGTAGGATTTATCGTAAAAGGTGCAACAGGTTCTAATGCTTATCAAAGTTCAAGAATGTTGACACTTTCTTCAGAAGCAAAAGCTGATGCAAATCCAATGCTATTGATTGATGAAAATGATGTTATGGCTGGTCATCGGAGCATCATTAGGGCGTATTGATGAAGAGCAATTATACTATTTACAAAGTAGAGGATTAACAAGAAAAGAATCAAGTAGATTACTAGTTCATGGGTTCTTATCACCCTGTAATCTCAGAATTAACAGTAGATAAAATCAAAGAACTTGTAACAGTTCTTATTGATGAGAAAAATTAACAACAACGAGAGTGAGTAATAATGATAGATTTTAATAAATATAGAGAAGACTTTCCTATATTAAAAAGAAAAGATATCCGACCATGATTTGATATTCTTCGATAACTGGAGCTACCACAAAAACCGAAATCAAGTAATCGATGCTATATCAGATTACTATAGAAATTATAATTCGAAATATTCATAGATCTGTTTATACATTAGGTAATGAATCTGAAAAATCTAAGAAACTTCAAAAGAGCTAGTAAGAGAATTTATTAATGCTAGTAGTTATGAAGAGATAATCTACACTAGTGGAACTACTGAGAGTTTAAATTTCGTAGCAAGAATATTTAGAACAGGATGTTAGGGAAGGTGATGAAGTTATTCTTACCTACATGGAACATCATGCTAATATTATTCTCTGGCAACAACTATGCTAAACGTAAAAAATCTGGTTTTTAAAATACTTTAGAACTAGATGAACAAGGAAGAATTAGTATTGAGCAATTAAAGAATTTATTACAGAAAAAACTAGAAATTGTTTTCAATATGTCATGCTTCTAACGTATTAGGAAATATTAATCCAGTTTAGTGAAATTGGAGAATTATTAAAGATAAAGATATTTATTTTTATAGTTGATGCTCACAATCAGTACCACATTTAAAGATTGATGTACAAAAATGAACTATGATTTTTAGCATTCAGTGCACATAAGATGTGTGGACCTACTGGTATAGGGGTTCTTTATGGTAAGAAAAACTATAGAAAAAGTTTGCTCTGTAGAATTTCGGTGGGGGAATGATAGGTATTGTTGAAGATGACTTTCAGCTACATGGGCTATTCTTCCAGACAAGTTTTGAAGCGGGAACACCACTGCTTTAGCCGAAAGCAGCTGGATCTAGTAGCCACTATCAAGTATCTAAATAGTGTTGGTTTAGAAAATATTGAAAATATACAAAAGAACTTACTAGAGTATATGTATGCAGAGCTTTCTAAAAATAGATAATATAGAAATTTATGGTGCAAAAATATCGAAGATAGAGTTTTCATTAATATCATTCACTCTAGTTGGAGTACATCCACATGATTTAACTAGTTTTTAGATGCAAAAAGGTATTTGTATAAGAGCAGGGCATCAATGTACACAACCGTTACTAGGAAAACTAGGAACATACTACAGTAGCGAGTGAGTCTATATTTATATAATACAAAAGAAGAGATTGATTTGTTTATTCAAACTTTAAAAAGAAAACGAAGGAGTTTTTGAAAAATGAGTTTTAGTGATTTAAAAAGTTTATATAAACAAGTAATTTTAGACCATAGCAAGCACCCTAGAAATAATGGAACAATTGAAAATAGCTATAAACTGAGATGTTGAATCCCTTCTTGTGGGGATAAAATAACAGTTAGTGTTAAAGATTGATTGACGATATTATCGAGGATATTAAATTTTGTAGGAACTGGGTGTTCAATCTCATTAGCTTCTGCTTCAATGTTAACAGAAGAATTAAAAAGGTTTATCAGTAGAGAAAAGCTAATGTAAAGATTAAAAAGATTTTTAAATATGATTATGGGAAATGAATTTAATGAAGATAATCTTGAAGATAGTATTTCATTACAAAATATTTCTCAACTTCCAGCAAGAGTTAAATGTGCAACTTTGCATGGAAGATTACAGAAAAATATTAGAAGAAAATAGGAAGAAGGAGTGATTGCATTGAATAAAAATGAAGAAATGTTTACTGAGTATCAGTATGGATTTTTCAGATAAAGACGTATCTATATTCAAAACTGATAAAGGATTAACAAAAAGAAATCGTTAAAAACAATTTCTGAAAGAAAAGAAGAACCTAAATGGATGTTAGAATATCGTTTAAATGCATTAAAAGAGTTCTATAGAATGCCAATGCCTACATGGGGTGGAGACTTATCTGAAATTGATTTTGAGGATTTAACATACTATGTAAAACCATCAGAAAAAACAGAACGTTCATGGGATGAAGTACCAGAAGAAATTAAAAATACTTTTGAAAAACTTGGTATTCCAGAAGCTGAACAAAAATATCTTGCAGGTGTATCTGCACAATATGAATCAGAAGTAGTTTATCACAATATGCATAAACAATTTCGAAGAAAAAGGAATTATCTTTGAAGATACTGATACAGCGTTAAAAATCATGAAGAAATCTTCAAAGAATATTTCTCAAAAAGCTGTTGATTTCAACGATAATAAATTGCAGCTTTAAACTCTGCAGTATGGTCAGGTGGATCGTTCATCTACTGTCCAGAGAATGTATCAGTAGAAGCACCGCTTCAAGCATATTTCAGAATTAATAGTGAAAAAATGGGGCAATTTGAGCGTACATTAATTATTATTGAGAAAAACTCTTTCTACACTATGTAGAAGGATGTACTGCTCCGACATATTCAGCAAGTTCATTACACGCTGCTGTTGTAGAAATCTTTATTAAAGAAAATGCTCGTTTCAGATATACAACTATTCAAAAACTGGTCAACGAACGTTTATAACTTAGTTACTAAAGCGTGCAATCGTTGAGAAAGAAACGGTACTATGGAATGGGTAGATGGAAACTTAGGGTTCTAAATTAACTATAGAAATACCCAGCGTGTATTTTTAGTTGGAGAAGGAGCAAGTGGAAGTACACTATCTATCGCTATGGCTAGTGAAGGGCAAGTACTAGATGCAGGTTCTAAGATGATTCACCCTAGCGCCTAGAACATCATCTACTGTTGTTTCTAAATCAATGTCTCTGTCGTGGTGGTAAAGTTAACTACCGTGGATGGATTCACTTCGGTAAAAACTCAGAAGGGTCTCTGTTCAAACATTGAATGTGATACATTTAATCTTAGATGAATACTCAACATCTGATACTATTCCTTTACAACATCGTTAAAAACTCTAACGTATCTTTAGAGCACGAAGCAAAAAGTATCTAAAGTATCAGAAGAACAACTATTCTACTTAATGAGTAGAGGTCTTGATGAAGGACAAGCTACAGAAATGATAGTTATGGATTCATCGAACCATTTACAAAAAGAACTTCCTATGGAATATGCCGTCGAATTAAACAGATTAATTTCATTTTGAAATGGAAGGACGATAGGATAAAAATATTATAATTTGACTCTGTAAATCTGAATAAAGATTTACAGAGTTTTTCTTAGTAATAAAAATAAAATTAAGAATAAAAATAATATAGTAATAAAAATAATGGTAGGTACGATTCATACAATTAATAAGTAATCTTAAAATAATTAAAAATTAAAAACCAATAAATATTTTGTATGATAACTTCTATAAATATATATAGAGTACATAGAATTTATTAATAAATATTGATGATAATAATATTATGAGAAATTTTTAGACAAATTTTTGATAATTATATGTTGTAAAAATATTTTCTAATATGGTATAATGTTAATTAGAAATGTAAAGTATATGCTGTTTTTGTTGAAGTCTTATATAAATAGTGTAAATAAATTTTAAAAAGTTAAATTTTAAAATTTACTCTTTATAATAATAGCAACTATGACTAATACATTTTAAGTAATAAATAATAAATAATAGAAAAATTATTAGAATAGTATAGATAGATTAAACAGCTAATTTTAAAAATATATAAACTTACTGTCAATGTGCAGTAGAAGGAGAGTATTAAAAAGCATATAAAATATGTATTTTATATTAATAAAAATTAATAAAATGACTGATTATTAGTTAGGTATAATTTAACTTTATTTTCGATCCTAAGTTTAAAAATAATAAGTATTTGCTTTTATTATTGTAATATGAATACACAACTTAGTTTGCTTTTTATAGAAGAACGTAAAAAGTGAAATATTATGAAAACTATTAAAAGTTCTACTGAATTTATTTTTGTCTTTTTATTATTAATACTTGCTGTTCCAATTTGTATTCTTGTATGTATTGCTATTTATCTAGAGCTACACGTGAATCCAATATATACTCAAAATCGTGTAGGGTTAAAATGGCAGGATTTTTAAAATTTATAAACTTGAGATCAATGTATATTGATGCTGAAAAGATGGGCAAAAATGGGCAAGTGAAAATGACGAAA
>BNJU01000505.1_pt1 | contig 73253 bp, 88 predicted proteins | sample 8539281 | NCBI WGS metagenome assembly BNJU01 (sample SAMD00202456, study PRJDB9452) | human saliva metagenome | isolation source: human saliva | place: Japan
GTGATCAGGAGGATGGCGGGTCTGCACCCCGGTGAAGAGCGTCGGTGGGCACCACTGATGTCAGCGGCCTCGGTGAGGTTCGGGGCCCCGACGTACTGGGCGATAACGACCTGGCGGCGGACCGGGGCAGGCGACGGCGCGGTCGTCAACAGGGGTATTGCCGGCGGCGTCGGTCGCGCTCAGAACGTCTCCAGCCCTCAGGTGAGGTGGGAGGCGAGGACCTCACATGGGTGGGTCGCACGATGCGCAGGGGCGTGAGCGTCAGGGCAGGCTGCGGTCCGCGCAGGGATCTGGCGTGGACGGCGCGGCGCCGCCGTCGGGGCCGTGGGTGAGACGCGGTGCGGGCCGGGAGCCGGGGGGGTCGCCGGCGTCGTGACGACGACCTCGCGGTCCATCCCCTGGGCAACGCGACAGCGGCCACGCCAGGATGGTGGGGGTGACCCAGTCAGCGCGCTGCTCTCGCTGCCGGGCCACGGGCGGAGGAGCCGCGGGTGGTGTCGAGTGTGCAGGTGAGCGTGTAGGTGAAGGTCATGGTGGTGTCTCCGAGTGGGAGGCGCTTTGGGACGCCGCCGGTCCTGCTGGTCGTCGCGTGCGCCCCTGTGGTGCGGGATCGGCAGTGGGGCCGCTCACCCGTAGTCTCCCCTGGGCGGTGGGCCCTGTCAGCCCGATGGCGGAATTGTCCCGCCCTGCCTGCGGACGCCGGACCGGCACCCGAGCCCCGGCTGCGGTGGGCCTCGTCCACTGCTGGCCGCGGCAGGGTCGACGGCCTCGCGTGGCTCGGCGGCGCGGTGCTCGCTGCCATCCTCCCCGCCGTCCTTGCGCGGCCGACCCCTCCCGCGCATGGGGGCGGCCTTGACACCGCGTCCGGCGTCGTCGAGCGCGCGGCGCAGCAGACCTCGATCTGCGCGTTGACCGAGCGCAGGTCGTCCGCCGCCCACTTGGCGATGGCCGCGTGGACAGTGGGATCCAGTCGGAGCAGGACCTGCTTGCGCTCTTTACCGGCCACGGCTCAAGCGTAGAGGGATCCGGTGTTGACGACGGGCTGGGTGCGCTGGTCGGAGCAGAGCACTACCAGAGTTGGAGACCATCTGGGCGCGGCGCTCCTCGTCCATGGTGACGATGTCGTCCGCCTCGAGGCGCTTGAGGGCCTGGTCGACCATGGACACGGCGCCCTCGACGATCTGCTCGCGGGCTGCGATGACGGCGCCGGCCTGCTGGCGCTGGAGCATCGCCTGGGCGATCTCGGGGGCGTAGGGCAGCGAGGAGATGCGGACCTCGACGATCTCCAGGCCGGCCAGCGCCACCCGGGCCGCGACCTCGGCCGCCAGCTCGGCGGAGACGACGTCCGTGCCGCCGCGCAGCGAGGTCTCGCCGGGCCCGGGCTCGTCGTAGGGGTGGGTGGTGGCCACGTGTCGCAGCGCGGACTCGGCCTGGGCCCTGATGAACTGCTCGTAGGCCTCGACGGCGAAGACGGCGCGGGCGGTGTCGGCCACCTGCCACACGACGATGGCGGCGATGTTGACGGGGTTGCCGTCCAGGTCGTTGACCTTGAGCTCATGGGTCTCGAAGTTGTGGACCTTGATGGAGACCCTTCTGCCGGTGGTCAGTGGCGGAACGAGCACGAACCCTGTGTGGCGTACGGTGCCGATGTAGCGGCCGAGGAACTGACGCACGCTGGTCTGCCCGGGCACCACGATGGTGAAGCTGCTGAACAGCGGGAGCGATGAGGAGCCCGACGCTCCCGGCGACGATGCCCAGCACGGCTCCCGGCTCGCCCGCGTCGGCGGCGGCGCCGCCGACGATGAGGAGGGTGATCGATCCGGCGGTGAGCGCCAGGATGAGGAGCATAGCGAGGAAGGCGGGGCCCGAGCCCGCGGCCAGGGCCGGCTTCTCCGTGATGTCGACGCGGCTGGAGGAGTGCTTGGGGCGTTGACGGACTGGTCCAAGGCGTCGGTGGGAACGGCAGTGGGGGGACTCGGTGGGCGGAACGGGGACGTGGACATGAGAACCTCCTTGAGTTAGCAAAATGATATCTATTTTTTGAAGAGGTGCAAGCGGCACTTGTTTGCGACCTCGCTGATGGACCGATCGGGGTGGTGCGGAGTGAGGAGTCGGAGCAGGCGTGCAGCCGGTATTGATGTCACCGCCAGGTCCTACGCTCGGGATGTAGCTCGTTACGCGCCCGAACTGGACTCGCCCTCGTTGCTCGATGCCGCCGGTCCCGATGGCTCCGGCCTCGTCGACGACCCCGCCCGCTGGCCGGCCGGCTGCGTCCGCGGACGCTTGACGACGTCGTCGGCCAGGACCATCTGCTCGCCCTCGACGCCCCGCTGGGTCACGCATGGTCGCCTCCGGCCGCCTGTCCTCGATCATTCTGTGGGTCCGCCGGGCTGCGAGTAAGACGACGTCGCCCGCCCTGCCGACCGCACCGGCCTGTCTTCGAGCGAGGTCTCGGCGACCTTCTCCGGCGCAGCTACCTGCCCGACGGCGTTGAGCGACAGCCCTCTACGAGCCCACCGCCAACGGTCACGAGCGCCGTATCCGTGAGCGTCTGGCGCACTGGGAGGCCTGCGGGCGCGCAAGCGCCGACCTCCCGGCGGGGTGGCGGGCGGATACGCCTACTCCCCGCCGCGGCGCACGGCCTCCAGCATGAGGGTGGCCACGTCCGTGACCCGCACGTCCGCGCCCTCGGAGGCGACGCCGTCGGAGAGCATCGTGGTGCAGAAGGGGCAGGCGGTGGCGATGACCTGCGCGCCGGTGCCGATGGCCTCGCGCGAGCGCCCACGGCGATGCGCGTCCCGATGGTCTCCTCCATGAGCGCGCCCCACCGCCCCCGCAGCAGAAGCCCCGCCTCGTGGCTGCGCGGCATCTCCACCGTGGTCGCGCCGGTCGCCTCCAGCAGCTCGCGCGGCGGGAGTAGACCTGGTTGTGGCGGCCCAGGTAGCAGGCGTCGTGGTAGGGTGACCGTCGGGATGACCGGCTCGCCCGCCACCCTGACCGGCTGCCTCGGTCCGGACGGCGCCGCCGGGGTCTCGGCCTGAGTGCAGTGGTCTCCGTGCCTCTGTCGGAGTGTCCCCAGCCGGTGAGTCGCCGGTCTCCCCGAGACAGGTGCCAGCGCGTCGGGGCCGGGAAGCGGTGGGGCGTCGGACACCGTCGAACCGCCCGTGAGCCTGCGGCGGCAGGGGGCGCAGCCGCCCCTCGCGCACGAGCCGGTTGAGCAGCTGCGTAGTGGACGACCTCATGGCGGCCCCCCGATCTGCGGGTACTCCCGCGAGATCGTGTGAAGCGAGTGCGCGCAGGTCACCACGATCCTCTGCGCCCCGACCTCACCCAGGGTCTCCACGTTCTGCGCGGCGAGGCATCTGGTAGAGGATCTCGTTGCCGGCGCCGGGCCGGGTCATGGTGCAGGTCTCGGCGTCGCCGAGGACCGCGAAGCTCACCCCGCGGTGTGCAGCAGCTCGGCCACCGCCCGCGTCGTCTTCTTGGCCCGGTCTCGTAGGCGCCGGCGCAGCCGACCCAGAACAGGTAGTCGACGTCCGCGGCGTCTCGACGTCGTCGCCGATGACCGGCACCTCGAAGTCAGGTTCTTGGCCCGTCCATGCGCTTGCGAGCCGGCAGCCCCCACGGGTTCCTCTGACTCCATCTTGCGGAACATGCCACCGAGCTCCTTGGGAAGGCCGACTCCATGAGCACCTAGCTGGCGGCGCACGTCGACGACGTGGTCGACGTGCTCGATGTCCACCGGGCACTGGTCCACGCAGGCCCCGCAGGTGGTGCAGGCCCAGGACGTCGGCGGGGATGACCTCCCCGGCCAGGGCGCCGCGCGCGTGGCCACGCCCGTCTCGGTGGGGGCCGCCTGGCGCGCCAGCAGCGCGCCGAGCACGTCGCCGGTGGGCGGTGCCCGGCTCCAGGCCCAGGCTGGTCTCTGCGTGCCAGGCCGTCGTGCATGCCCAGCGCCTTGCCGACCAGCCCGCCGGAGGTCGGGCGGGAGGGCCACCATCTCCTCGGTGACGTCGTCGGCCTCGACCCCCAGGGCGCCTCGCGGCCCGCAGGTAGGGGCGGCCGCCGCGTGGGCGGTCGCGCAGCGCCATGACGAACAGCTTGGGGGACAGGGGCTTGCCGGTGTTCCACGCCGGGCACAGGTCCTGGCAGCGACCGCACTCGGTGCAGGTGGAGAAGTCCAGCAGGCCCTTCCAGGTGAAGTCCTCGATGCGGCCCACGCCCAGGCGCACCCAGGGGCCCTCACCGAGTCGGCTGCCCATGGCCTCCTCCAGCGCGTCCATGCTGGCTCGGTCAGGCTCGTCGCCGACCATGAGCGGCTGGAGCGGGCCCAGGGCCTGGAACCGTCCGCCTGCGGCGCGTAGACGTTGGGATCGCCAGGAACCGGTGCCAGGCCACGCTCATCGAGGGCTGCAGGGCCCACGACGACGAACCAGGTCATCGACAGCACCACCTTGATGGTGGCGCGCATGACGAGGATCGCGTTGGTCAGGCGCGGCGCTCAGGGGAGCGAGGAGCGGACCGGTCCAGGCCGTCAGCGGAAGTGCGTCCAGGAGGCCAGGGCCCGCTGCGCCGGGGTCGGGGAGGCGGTGAGGAAAGCGTGTTCAGCATCCGGCAGCGCCAGCACGCAGGCGACCACGCCGATGATGGTGGCCTGACGAACTTTCGCCTGGGCCGACGTCGAGCCGGCGAAGGCGAGGTGCGCGGACGCTTACCGCCGTCGGAGTCGGGGCGTAGGGCGGGCGGCCCGGCCGGCCCGGGTCAGGCGCCAGCGCAGGATCGCCGCCTACGATCCCGAACGTGGACAGCCAGGCGATGAGCTCGACGATCCAGGCTCACCAGGCGGCGTGCCTGGATGAGCGGCAGCGCAGTCGGCCCTGCCCAGGACCCGCCTGCAGCCGGCCACGAGCGTGAGGAACAGCAGCGGGAAGGACACTGACCAGCCAGTGGGCGGCTCGGTGAAGGGGCGGCCCCTTGAAGGCGGTGTGGCCCACGAGCGCACCCAGCGTACACTCGGGCGCGACCGACCGGGCGGACGCTCCGGCGCGGCTCGCGCGCCCCACGGCCATGCGGGCGCCAATAGTGAAACAGGCACGTGCGAAAACTGCGATACCGATCGTCGGCGATGACGACGATGACGACACAGACGATCTGCACGGCACTCATCGCGGGCTTCCTGGGTCTCCGAAGGCAAGGCGGAAGCGCTGAGGTGGGCCGGTGGCGCGGAGGTCGCCTGCGCGGCACACCGTTGGCGCTCCCCGTCAGCTCACCCGCGGGCCGGGAGCCGTGACCGGGCGGTGAGGTGGAGTGTCAGACCCGGGGGCTGAGGCGCGACGGAGAGAAAGTGTCACGATTGGCGACTTTTCGAGGTGCGGCCGACGGCCGTGAGGCTCGACAGGAACCTCGAAAACTGGCTTTGACCTGCGAAGATGCTGTGGTGTCGAGTGGTAGGCCCTCGCGAACGGTGCTCGGGCGGGAAAAGTCGCCAATCGTGACACGACTGCAAAGCGAGTGCCGACCGCAATGGGGCCCGGCACGGACGGAGTCCCCAGGCGCTGATGGCGCGCTGCGCGTAGGGGGAGTCCGGGCGGCGGGCGCTGTACCACCGGCGGCCTGGCGCAGTCGAGCTCACGCACCAGGGTGACGTGGCTCCGGAGATGATGGCGAAGGTGACGATCTCGCCAGCCGGTAGTTGAGGAGCTGTGTCTTCTCGGCGCGGGCCGGCTTGCCGAGACCACCCCGCCAGCCGAGCGCCACGACCTCTCGGCCACGAACCCGAGGCAGGCGTAGCCACGGCCGCGGTCGCCTTCCACATGAAGTCGGTGGTCTGGTCGATCTCGGCGGGGTCCTGCGCGCTCATGAGTCCTCCTTGCGCGGGCCGGGCGGTGTCGTGGGTGCCGCGTGCGGCGGCGGACCGATGGTGTCAGTCCGTTCCGCCCCGATCATGCCGTACCCGCCCGACGGCGCAGCCAGTGTCCGGCCCGCGTGCGCCTTTTCAGCCGATGAGCTCTCTGGGCGCCGAGGCCAACAGCGCTACAGCACGGCGAAGACCCGCGACGGCACGGCAGGCAGGGCGGTGCGGCGCCGGTAGGTCAGCACGGCAACGTACTTTCGCGCAGCCAGGCGTTGACGATGTAGAACCAGGCCGTGCGCCGGCGCCACCGCCCACGGCACCCCCATGTCGGAGGCCAGGATCGCGGTGCACCGCGTGGAAGGAGCTCGTCACCAGCAGCACCTGCGGGTCGACCATGCCGCGCTCAGCCAGGAGGTCACGGGTGCAGGAGATATTCGTGCGGGTCGTCGTCGAGAGGCCTCAGGAGGATCCGCTCGGGCGGGATGCCGCGGGCGATCGCGTAGTCGGCCGCGGCACGCGCCTCGCTGACCGGCTCATCGACGCCCCGTCCACCGCTCATGACCAGCAGTGGTACGCCTGGGCGGAGGGCCTCCCTCGCGCCAGGCGTCGATGCCGCCGGCGATCCGCGGAGCCCAGCAGCGGCCCGACCTCCCGTTGATGAGCCCGGCGCCGTGGACCACGACGACGTCGGGGTGCGGGTCGGTCCGGCGCCCGCCCCAGATCCGCTGCACCACCGTCTGACCCAGGAAGATGAGGAGAAGACACCCGGAGGCGCAGGCAGAACATGAGAGCGGCGGGAGCCCGAGGTTGGCGGTAGTGCGACGAGGCGACATCGGTGCGGCGATGAGGGCCAGACCGGCCGCCAGGCACAGCAGGTTGCTCATCCGCTGCCCTTCGCGGCGGATGAGGACGACCTGTTGAACATGAGCAGGAACGGCATGAGGGCGATGAGCAGAAGGGCGACGCTGCCCAGTCCCACCGGGACCTTGAGGTGGCGGGGATGAGTGAGGCGAGATGGAGCAGTGCTCGCTGCGGTACCGCCAGAGCAGAACAGAATTGCTGTGCAGCTGGCGGTCGTCGCGGCGTCGCGAGAGCTGAGGAGCCCCCACCACAGGGCCAGGGCGGCGACGTCGATCAGTGAGCAGGGAGGAAACCAGGGGGTGCCTGCGGGTGTGGGTCTCTCGTGGGCTGGGACTTGAGTTTTTCTTGATGCGGGAGGTGGGCTCTTCCCCGGCATGGCGCGGGTGGTGGAGCGGCGGGCCGGCACTCAATACAGAACCGGCTAGGCTGGTGCCGCCTCGCCCGCGTCACTGCGAGTGGAGGCTGCGGCCGGTGAGCAGGGAGCGTCGTGGTGATGATTCGTGGAGACGGCCCTCCACCCTTCGGACGAGGTCGCGCGCCCGCGGCTCCTCCCTGTGAGATCGCACCGCCTGCGCGGGAGGCTGCTGCGCCAGTGATCAACGCATGGGCCTGCCCGGGTGGGCGCGGTCGTAGTCGGTCTGGGCCTGGGCGATGTCCTCCCGGTGCGCCAAGGACCAGTCGGCCAGAGACCTCAGCAGGTGCGTCAGACTCGCCCCCATCTCGGTGAGCCGGTAGTCGACCTGGGCGGGAACGTGGGTGAGACGTGCGGTCCACCAGCCCATCGCGCCCAGACGCCGCACCGTCAGGGTGCGAGCATTCGCTGCGATTCCAGCCGACGCGCGCGCTGCAGCTGCCAGGCGCAGCGACCATGCGTCAGCTCCACGATGACCAGCAGGGACCACTTGTCTCCCAGTAGGTCGTGGACCGCTCGGATGCCGGGATCCTCGCGGTGCGCCCGGGTGCAGCGCTCCAGAGGCACCGGATCGGGATCGCCGGTGGTCACATCGCTGCGTCGGTGACAAGAAACGTCACCTCTAGTTGCGCATGATGCCTCAGGCTCATGTGCAGAAAGCCCGCTGGCTGCGGGAGCCGGACGCCGGAGCGCGGTTGAGTCTGAAGGAGCCTACTCATGATCATGGTGACCGGTGCGAGCGGACGGTTCTCCTCGGCCGTCCTGGCGGAGCTGCGCGCTCGTGGCATTCCGGCGGTGGGCGGCAGCCGCACGCCGTCGGCGGGGCAACGGCATGTCGACTTTCAGCGCCCGGACAGCTGGACTTCACCGGCGTCGACATTCCCTGCTGCTGCGTCCGCCGGGCGCGCAGGAGGACGACCGGCAGATCGCCTTCAACCGCGTCGCTGTTGAGGTCGCGGAACGCGACGGCGTCTCACCTCGTCTACACGAGCCTCACTGGCGCGGGCGACCACTTCATCGTATGGCGCTGCCGACCGAGTCACCGAGCGAATCTAGCCATGCGGTGAAAGGCGTATGCGGACCATTCTGCGCAACGGCGTTCACGCGAGATTCTCCCCGGCCCCACCGTCGTGGGAGGAGCTGGCGAAGCGCTGAGAATCGTGTCCCTGCTGGGAGACGAGCCGTCGCTGGTGGCGCGGCGACCTGCCCGCGCGGCCGCCCTCGGTTCTCAGAGACCCGGGCGGGCGGGAGGGTTTACGAACTGGTGGGAAACCGCACGGTGACTGTCGCTGACATCGCAGACCGCCTGGCCTGCGAGGTGGGACATGAGCTGGGCGACTACCGGCAACTGCTCGCCCGGGGTGGGATGCCGGCCTCCGCCGCCATTGATGCTCTCGATCGCCAGCGTCATAAGCACGGCTTCCCGCCGAACGGGTGACGACCTTTCCCGTCTGCTGGACGGGATCCCATGCGATCGCCTCCGTCGCGGCCGAGGTCGCAGCCAACCGCTCCAGCGTCATAAGACGTAAGGTCGGTGGGTGTCGGACGGCTCCAGAAGTTGCCGGCTGCCGATCCGTGCGGGAGGGTGACGCAGGAGAGTGGTGCGCCAGGGCGATGGGTTTCGTGGTGCGGGGCACCGAGTTGGTGTCGACGGGTGGCCTCCGAACACAGTTGACCCAGCAACGACAGGGGAGCGCCTCGTTGTCGGCCCGGCCGCACTGGCTGATGGACCGCCGCCGACGTGCGCTGTGAGTGCGGAAGTCGCAGACCGAACCTGCTCCGTTAGTACCGGCGAAGGAAGTCGAGACCATCTCCCCGGCGCGCCGCAGACGGCGTCCGGCCCTCCGGAGAACCATCCAGGAGGCCACGAGCATCCAGTCCACCCGCCGCCCCGGCCGGCCCCTCCCGGCCCTCAGCCGCCGCGCCCTGCTCGCTGGAACCGCCGCCGGCGCCGTCGGCCTCGAGCCTGGCCGCCTGCGGCAGGGCAAGAAGGCCGGCTCCGAGGCCGACTCAAGACCGTCACCGTCGTCACCACGACTCCTTCCACGTCTCGGAGGACCGTCCGAAGGCCTTCACCTCCGAGACCGGCTACACTCGCGTGTCGCCACCTCCGGGACGCCGGCGCCCTGGTCAACAAGCTCGTCCTGACCAGGGACGCCCCCGCGCGACGCCGTCTTCGGCATCGACAACACCTACGCCACCCGCGCCCTCGACCAGGGCGTCATCGACACATCCGCCACCGTCACCCCTGCTCCAAGGGCGCCGAGAGCACGTCGTCGCCGACACTCGGCCTCGCGCGCCATCGACGTCGGCGACGTCTCGCCTCAGCATCGACACCGGCTACATTTCACCGGCAAGGGCCTCACGCCCCGGCCACCTTCGAGGACCCCACCAAGCCGCGGAGTACAAGGGCCTGTCGTGGCCATCAACTCACGAGCCTCGCCCGGCATGGCCTGGCGTACCACCATCGGCTCTTCGGCGCCGCCTTCGGCAGCTACGGAAGCAGCTCCATGGCCAACGGCGCCGGATCGCCGAGACTGAGCGCCGCCTACGAGACCCGACTTCTCCGGCAGCGGCAAGGGCACCTATCCCATCGTCGTCTCCTACGCCTCCTCGCCCTCCTTCACGGTCTCCAAGGACAAGAGCTCCAGTTCCACCTCCGCCCTGCTGGACACGGCCTTCCGCCAGGTCGAGTACGCCGTCCTCAAGCCGCCAACCCCGAGGGAGGCAAGGCTCGTGGAGTGGATGCTCAAGGCCGTCCAGGAGGACATCCCCGGCCAGATGTACATGTACCCGGTCCTGCCCGACGCCGCCCTGCCCGAGACCCTCACCAAGTTCGGGCAGCTGTCGAAGTCGCCGGTGAAGGTCGACCCCAAGGAGATCACCACGCACCGCGAGGAGTGGCTGAACACCTGACCGAGGCCGTCGGCAGAGTGAGCACGCCGGGCGAGAAGACCGCCGCCGCCGCTGCCCGACGCGCCGGCGGCCCCGGCCCGGCTGGAAGCGAGCGCGCTGCTGGACCCTGGCCGTCGTCGGCCCGCTGGCCTTCCTGGCGGTCTTCGCCCGCCTGTGGCCACGCCCGCGGGCCGCGGGCCTCGCCCCCGACGGCGCCCTGGACCTGGAGCGGCTTCGGGCGAGGTCCCGCCCGCGAGCGCACCTGGCGGATCCTCACGCAGACCCTCTCCCAGGCGGTACTCGGCACCGCCGTGTGCGTGGCCTCGGCATCCTCAGCCCTCGTCCTCTACCGGCGCGCCTTTCCCCGGCCGCGACCCGCTGCGCGGTGTGACCGTGCCCTCAGTCAGCTGCCCAGCGTCGTCGTGGTGTCGCCTTTCACGCCCTGGTCACCCGCGGCGGTCCCCTGGAGGCCTGGCCCGGACGGACCTGACCGCGGTCGTGACGCGCTGGCCTCTTCAACTACGGGCCTGTGGTGCGCACCGTGGGCACCATGTGGTCGGCGCGTCGACCCGCGCGCCGTGGAGGCCGCCCGGGCGCTGGGGGCCTCGCCGATGCGGGCCTCGCCACCGTCACCCTGCCCGCCCTGGCCCCGCCATCGCCTCAGCGGCCTCCTGACCTTCCATTGTTCTGCGCCACCGCCTCACGGGGTGGTGCGTCGTGCTCGGCGGGTGGGGACCCGGCACCATCGAGACCGAGATCTACCGGCTGACCACCCAGCACTCGACCTGCAGGGCGCGCCGCCACGTCTGTCCGTCGTCCAGCTCGGCGTCATCGCCCCTGGCCCTGTGGGTGGCCGAGCGTGCGCGCCGTCACCCAGACGCGCCTGCGCCTGCGCACCGAGGTGCCCGCCCCACGGCTGCGCGCTGCCGACGCCCCGCGCCGCGGTCACCGCGGTCACGGTCGGGGCTGCTGGTGGCGCCGATGGCGGTGCTGGTGGCGCGCCCTGCAGCGCGACGGCGCCTGGACGCTGGCCAACTACACCGACCTGGGCACGACCGGCGGGCGCAGCGCCCTGCTCGTGATGACCGGGTGGGAGGCGGCCGCGAACTCGGTGAGCGTGGCCGTGGCGGCTGGCGACCACGCCTGACCCTGGGAGTGGCGGTGTGCCTGGTCGTCTGCGCCGACCCCGCAGCCGGGCGCTGGCCCGGTCATCACCGCTCGACGCCGCCTTCATGCTGCCGCTGGGCGTCTCCGCCGTGACGGTCGGCTTGCCCTCATCACCCGGCGCGCCCGCCGCTGGCCCTGACCCGCCCTGGTGGATCCTGCCGCTGGCGCAGGCGGTCGTGGCCGTCCCGCTCGTGGTGCGCACCTGCTGCCGGCGCTGCGCGCCATCGACCCGCGCCAGCGCGAGGCGGCTCTCCGCCCTGAGGCCGGGCCCGGCCGGGTGCTGCTGACCGTGGACGGTCTCCCAGCTGCTGCGAGCCGGCGGGCTGGCGGGTCGGCTTCGCCCTGGCGACGTCGCTGGGGGAGTTCGGGCGACGTCGTTCCCGGCCTGCCCCCAGGAGCCGACGCTGCCGGTGATCGTCTACCGGCTCATCGGGCAGCCCCTGGCCCCAGAACCAGGGGATGGCGCTGGCCGGGGCGTGTCCTGGCGGGTGGGCAGCCGCCGTCATGCCCGGCTGCGAGGGCTCCAGACCCGGCTCGGCCCCTGGGCGAGCGGGGCGCGGGGCGATGTCGAGGTCGGGCAGGGCGTCGGCGCATCAGCCGGCCCCGCAGCGCGCAGCTCCGCGGAGACCGGCCGGCACTCGGCGGGTACCACAGGCGAGAACAACGAGATCGGCCCGCCTGCGGGCCCAGGACGGACGGAGGCTGAGCGGCCATGAGCCCGACCACCAGTGACACCAGCGCTTTGCGGGCCTGTCGGTGCGCGGGCCTCGCGGTGACCACGGGGACCTGCGCGCCGTCGACTGGCGTCGACCTGGAGGTGGCCGCCGGCGAGGTCGTCGCCTCCTGGGGGCCTCGGGCTCGGGCAAGTCCTCCCTGCTGGTGGGCGGTGGCCGGTCTGAGGACGTGCTGCCGGCGAGGTCGCCTGGGACGGGCGGAGCATGGTGCGTGCCCGTCCACAAGCGCGGCTTCGGCCTCATGTTCCAGGACGGCCAGCTCTTCGAGCACCGCGACGTCGGCAGCAACATCGCCTACGGGCTCACCGGCCTGCCGCGTGCCCAGCGCAGAACGGGTGCGCGAGATGCTCGAGCTCGTCGGCCTGCCCGGCTTCGAGCGGCGGCGCGTGACGATCCCCTGTCCGGCGGGCAGGCCCAGCGGGTGGCGCTGGCCCGGGCGCTGGCCCGGCGCCGAGGGCTCCTGCCGCTCGACGAGCCCCCGTCCGCCCTGGACCGGGCCCCTGCGCGAGCAGCTGGCACCGACGACGTGCGCACCATCCTGCGTCAGGCGGCACCACGGCGCTCTACGTCACCCACGACCAGGACGAGGCCGATGACCGTGGCCGACCGGGTCGGCGTCATGGGATGCCGGTCGCCTTCTGCGCCCGGATACCCCCAGCGCCTGTGGGCCGACCCTGGAAGCAGCAAGGTGGCGCGGTTCCTGGCTTCGACGTCGTCGGCGAGCTCGCCTCGCGGCGCGCGCTGCGCGTCGCGAAAGAGGCCGTGTGGAGCCCGGGCTGCGGGGCGGGTCCGCAGACGGAGATGCCCGCGACACCGGAGACCCTGCCGGCCACTGTGCTGGCCTCGCGACTGCGCCGCGGCCAGTGGGAGGTCGAGGTCGACGTCGACCCCGAGCGGCTCGCCGAGCGGCTGGGCCGGCCGAGGCCGGAAGACCGGTGTCGGCACCGATGCTGCGGCTGCGCGTGAGTCGGCCCGTGCCACGCCCCTGACCCAGCGCCCCCACGCTCCCCGGTGCGCACGTCACCCTGAGCCTCGACCTCGCCCGCACCGCCCACCCGTAGGACAGCGGGTGAGCCCGTCGTCGCGTTCGTACCTTTGGCCGTGCGTTCGAGGGGTAGAGGTACGAACGCGCGGCTTACCCTGCGACCGCATGGTTGAAGGGTGTTGGGCCACCTGTGGGTCACGGAAAGATCTCGAGGTAGTCGCGACCAGGCCAATTGTGTCCGCAGCGACTACCGTGATCCTGTCACCCGCTGATGTTTCCGGGCCCGCCCCGGTGCGGTTCCTACCGACTTTTCTCCTGTGTGGCATCGCCGTTGTGGGCGGAGAGAAGCCGTCGTTGACGGAGTGAAATGGCAGGGGAATTGCGTCCGAATGCCGGGCGCTGCGCCGTCAGAAGATCACGAACAGGTCGCAGTTGAAGTCTCCAGTTGAGCAGCATCCACAGTGCCGGCAGTCGTGGGTGCCTCTCGCGCCGGGCTCGCGCGTCGCGTTGTCGCCGACCCGAGGCTCGCGTGTCCACAGCCTCGGCAATCGGCGCCTTCCTCAGTGACAATCCCGATCCTCCACCGCAAGGAGCCTGACATGTCCGCCCACGTCCGCTACTACCGGCGGCTTCAGGCACTCACTCAGCGCCTGAGCACCTACCTGGACCGGTTGGAGGCTCACGCCCGGGAGCTCGGCGTCAGCCTCGGCCCGCACCGCGATGGAGATGCAGATCACCGACCCGGCCTCCGTCTCAGCCTCTCCGCTCGGAGGTCGAGGCCCAGATCATGTTCCTGCACACCAAGGCCCAGCGGGTCTTCGCCAGCACTTCGCCCCCTTCCTGGACATCGACGCCGACCCTGTCCATCGAGGAGGACCGCCAGCTCTCCGCCCGCCTCCAGGACGCGGGCCAACCTCGTGGGCAGCTTCGAGGTGCGACTGCGCAACATCATCGAGGAGGCTTTCGCCCCCGGCCGTGCTGAGCAGGCCTCGCGAGGAGTGGAACCGGGCCATGACCGACTGGCGCCAGGCCCAGTTCTCCTTCACCTGCGACAAGTGCGGCGACCCGCGTGCCGCTGCCCGAGCTCTCACCACATGCCGGTGTTCATCACCCGCCCGCGCTGCAAGTCGCGCGTGGCCTTCCAGCCCACCCCGGCCATGGTGGCCGCACCCACCTGGGCCAAGGAGGTTGCCAAGACCACCTGCTACGCCGAGTGGCAGAAGTCCGGAGTCCGAGCAGTCCGCCGAGGAGGGAGTGGGCCTGGCCTTCTCTACTTCGTCGACTACGCCATCGCCCACCACCTCATGATGAACCGTCTGCTGCCCTTCTACGTGCGCTCGAGGGCGGCCAGGAGGCCCTGCGCCGCGACGTGCGCAACGCCTGGAGCACCCGCACCCACCAGCTGCGCCCCGACGAGGTCTCCCCAGTATCACGCCATGGAGTACGTCAACTTCATGGGCGCCCTGGGCCGCTCGGCCCAGATCCTGGGCCAGGAGGGGCCTCGACGACCGCCGCCAGCTCATCCTCCAGACGTGCGCGACATCATGCGCCCCGACGAGCCCCTGGCCTGCTCCATCCTGGACAACACCTTTCACCGAGGAGCTGGAGCCAGCAGGCCCACGCCGCCGACCAGCTCTCCTGCGAGGTGCCCTGCCAGCGTTCTACCCTCCATCCGCCCGGCCCGACTCGCAGGCGGTGCCGAGACGGCCCGAGTCCGACGGCGCACCTCGTGACTCCTTCGCCGTCCCGTCAATGGTCAGGATCTTCGTCCCCGTACGGCCCGGACGCCGTTCGACACCATTCCCGGAAAAGGACCACCATGGTCGGCTTCCGCAAGAAGTCCCAAGACAGCTCCTCCCTCCCGGTCATCCGCCGCCAGGGCGGACGGGCGAGCAGGCGCCGCCGCCTCTGGCGCTGCCCAGCGCACCCGCGCGGGGCGCAACGAGCCCATTGCCCGCACTGGCAAAGGACGACGAGGCCTCGCGCCGCCGCCGCGGCTACAAGACCTCCGAGCAGATGGACTGCGGATGCCTGACCCCTGGCCGAATCGGCCTCCAGTGTCCTGCCGCTCCTGGACCAGGCGCTGGGCGACTCCCCGGACGGTCCCAGGTCCACTGCCTCCGCAGGCCCTCCGCCGGACCAGCCGGGCCTGCGGATCGGCCAGGGGAACGGCCCGACGCCGTCGGCGCCCCGCTCGACTAGGGGCCGGGGGCATCTGCGGGTAGCGTGCGCAGCGCACAGGTTGGTGCCGGCCAGGTCGACACGGTCGCGGACATCGCCTCCGACATCGAGTTCTGACGGCTCGTCCAGTGCCACCACCGGCCCTGAGCCGGACAACCAGTCGCGCCACACACCCCAGGCGGCGCCATCCGCACCGAACCCGCACCACGCCCCGTACCGGGAAGGAGGCGAGAGATCCCCATGAGCGCGCAACCGGCTCTGACCCTGGACAGGGTGGAGACCTGGCTGTCCCGGCATGGTATCGCCGCCGGCCCTGAGGAGGACGGCGCTGCCTCATGGGCTTCCCGGGCTGCGACATCGGCGTCTCACCTCCACGACGAGGAGGCCGCCCCTCGTCTGGCCGGCATGTGGCGCGGACGCCCGGAAGCCGAGCGCCTCGATGAGATGCGCGCCTTCATCGACGCCCAGCACCGCTCCACCTACGGCCCGGACCCGGCCGTCACCCCGCCCATGACCCGCGTCTGCTCTGCTGAGCACCCAGATGGTGCGCCTACGTCGGTGCGGGCATGAGCGAGGCCCAGCTCGACGCCTTACGGACATGGGGCTGGGCATGACCCGCGCCTTCTTCTCCGCCGTGGAGGAGCGCCCGAGCTCGTCACCTGGGAGGAGGACTGATGGCCTGGTGGAATCAGCCGGAGGGTCGGTGACCCCGACCAGACCCTCAGGCGGCTCGCGCGCCTGGATGGCCGCGCGCGTCACCGCCACGACATCGACCCTGCCTGGAGGGAGTGGTGCGCCTCGATGTCCGGATTCGACTACGTGCTCATGGTGGTCGACCGCCGGATCCTCGTCGTGCGCGCCCACCACCGGCTCGCCGCCGCCCTCCCGGAGCCGCGGCGCCTCGCGGGTGCGCGCAGGCCCAGGAGGTCTCCAGCGGCCGGCCTCATCCCCGCCCTCTGCACCGAGGTCGACGACGCCGGCCTGGCCCTGTGCGCCGAGGCCTCACCAACATCGGGGTCGGGCTCGACGACGCCCAGCTCGCCGGGCACCATGGACTTCATCCCCGAGGGCATCGACGGCGCCCTGCGCGAGGTCCTCAGCCTCTTGCGGACCGAAGATGCCGATGCCGACGAGTGGCCCGCCGTCGGGCCGGAGGCTGAGACCGAGGTCAGAACCCGGGCCCCAGGCCGAGCGAGCCGGAGACTGAGACTGATGGTGAGGGCGACCGGGCGACCGTCATCGCTCCTGCCCGATGCGCGCCCAGCCCATCCGGCCACCGGTGACACCGGTACTGCCGCGGCGACGGAGAGGAGCCGGTGCGCGAGAGCGCGCAGACACCTGCGGGTGCGATGGTCGAGGGCATGCCTGCTGAGATGTCGGATGCGACGGTGGAGATGGCGGCCGTCGTCGTCGACGGCCGGGCCCCCGGTGCCCGGGTGATACTGAGGGCGGAACCGGGTTGAGACAACCGACACCTCCAAGCCCCTGCTCGTGTCCTAGCACGCGCGGGTCTCGCGGACCCGGCGCTGCGGCACCCTGCTGGAAACACTGGAGGTGGGAGTCGCCGTCAGTGCCCGGTCCCTGGAGCCGGCCGGTCCGGACGTTGCTCCCGGCTTCAGACATGCCCTGTGGCCGAGTTGCCGCTGGCCGTGCAGTAGCGGATTCTATAACTGTTCGGTAACACTGGACGTCGGACAACCGCCCTCTGGACGAAAGGAGCCCGATATGCCCATGCCACCGTTCACCGGTGAGCGGTGCGGGACGACGCTCCTCCCACGGCGTCCCTGGGTGCGGATCGCATTCCGTGCGTCTCTGCAGCATCACGGTGAAGCCTTCGCCTCATGACGGTGCAACGTCAGGCCCGCCCGGAAGGACAGACTCCATGACCACACGCGAAGACATCTCGAGCGTCTGGCCCACGCCGATGCCCCTCGGTCACGGGCCCCCAGACCTCGGCCCTCATCGCGAGGCCGTCAGCTGGGCGGACGCACTGGGCGACGAGGACCTGCGGATCGCCACCCGGCTGGCCCCGACCGAGGCCTGCCAGCAGGCAACGAGGCATGGAAGGCGCTGTCGCCCCTTCGCGTGGAACCTCGGCCGCTACCAGCGCCACCCCGAGGCCTTCGACAGCGCCCAGGTACGCACCCCGCACTGGCATCCAGTGGGCGGTGGCCGTGGCCGGCGCCAACCCCAAGGTCTCCCGGGGACGCAGGTCGCCAGCTCGAGGCCAGCCTCGAGGAGTTCTACCACTGCCGAGGGCGCCTCCATGCACGTCGTTCACGGCGAGCGCGCTCGGTCGCCGGCCTGCTGGGACTCGAGGAGGAGGCCGCCGAGGAGCGCCGCCTGGCGGGCCACCCACCGCGACGAACGCCGACTGCGAGGGCTGCGACCCGATGCGCCAGGTCGCCTTCGCCTCACCGCACCGAGGCCTGGGAGCTGGCCGCGCCGTGCCCGTGCGACTCGGCGCTGTCAGCTGCTCGTGCAGCCCCAGACCACGCAGTCCTCGCGCTGCTGCCCCTGCTGGCCTCCGGTCGGCCCCGCGGCCTGGGAGGCGCACCTGCGCTCCTACCGGGAGATCCCGCAGCCCCAAGGGCCCTCATCTCCCTGGCCTACCACCTGGAGTACCTGGCCCTCGTGGGGCGGGTGGACCGGGGCCTGGAGATCCTGCGCGTCACCTGTCCTGGCTGGCCCAGGCCGAGTCCGCCTACGTGCTGCTGTCGGCCCTGCGCGGCATGAGCCTGGTGCTGCGCAGGCGGAGCGGGCCGGGCCGCGGTGAGAGGCGTCCTCGGCGTCGAGGTCCCGTCCGCTGACCTGTGGTACCCGCTGCCGGGTCTGGGTCTTCCACCATCATCCGCGTCTCACGCCGAGATGACCGGCTGCCCGGCGCTCGGCCCAGCAGTTCGACGCGCAACGGCAACTCCACCATCTCCGACCACCCGAGCGCTCCTGGTTCGGGCCGCTTCGACGCCGCCCCGGCGCGGTCCACGAGCGGGCGTGGAGGTCGACCTCCTGGAGCCCTCCGAGGAGCTGCCAGAGCCGGCCCAGACGAGCCTGACCGTGGACGAGTGACGGTGCCGCACCCGACGTCGCCTCCCTCCTGGGCCTCGTGACCGACGACAACGACGCCCGGTCCAGGAGCACGCCCTCCGCACGACGTCGCCGAGCCAGGAGGCGGTTGGCCGACGCGCCGGTGCCGGACGCACCGCCACCAGCCACCAAGGGGGCGACGTAGCCCCTTTCCCCTGGTCGGACCTCGTGCGCCCCGACCGGTGCACACGGGAGGAGGCGGTGCGCCGCCACGTCGACCACCGCCGTACCATCGGCTCTCGACGATGGACTACTGGTACGTCGTCGACCAGGTGGCCACCCGCGACCTGCAGCGCCCTGACCGGTGAGGAGATCCCAGGCCTGGAGCACCACACCGGACCGCTGCGCGCCGCCGCCAGACCTGCCGCACCGAGATGGGCGAGGCCATCGCCGAGCGCCTGCGGATTCGCCCCTCATCGAGCTGGCCTTCGCCGCTGGGCGCCCACTGCGTGGACCTGCTCAACCTCGACAATGATCACCGCCGACCCATCGCCGAGCGCCCCAGGATCCCGGAGCGCGCGACCGAGCCTGCAGCGGGCCACCTTTCTCATCGGCAGATCTGAGGCCCAGGTCGAGGACCTGTGTCCACCGGAGCTGCTCGACCCGGGGGCACCACTTCGTCCTGCTGCCGCCGACGCCCCGCTCTGTGGGGGCCCTGGTCTCACCGACCCGCACGCGCGCGACGAGGCGCCGCGATCCAGGTCGTCGCCTGCGCCGCCGACGCTGTCCCCGAGGACCGCCACGCCGAGCTGGATGGACGATATCTCGACATGGCTCGGGCGAGGTCCTGCTGAGGCGGTGACGTTCTACGACGGCTGCCTCCTGGCCGAGGAGGTCAGCGCGCCGCCAGAGAAGGTCTCCCTGGTCCCGGGCGGCCCGCGGTCGGCGCCCGCTGCATCTCCTCGATGGAGGTGGGGCCAGTTCGAGCGAGGCCATCGCCCAGTTCCGCTGAGCAGGCCAACATCACGCTAGCGCCGGCATCACCTCAGTCGCCTGCCCTGCTGTCCCTGGCTCGGGCGCTGAGGCCTCCGAGCGCTACCTGGAGAGCCGAGATCCTGGAGTCCGCGCTGTCCCTGGCCCAGCGCTCCGGGGCCGAGAGCGATCGCCCTGCACTGCTCCTGGCCCAGACCGGTACGGCCATGGGCGAGGAGGAGAGCGTCGAGACTCTGCTGGTCTGCCGCCCGACACCGAGGACCAGGGCGCTGGGCGCTGGCGGCGGAGTACTCTCGCACGCGCGATGGCCGCCCCAACCTCAAGGACAATGTGCGCTGCCGCCCTGTTCCGCCAGGCCGCCGACCTGGAGGACACCCGCACCGACCAGGGCTGCCCTGGGACGTGGGCGGCGCGCGCTCGGCCAGGGCGCTGGTGGACGACCTACCCCGCCCATGCCCGGGGCGGCCCACGAGTGCCCCGCGAGATCACGTGGAGGAGGCCCAGCCTTCGCCGGCGTGGCTGACACCGAGGGCTACCCTCGGCCTGAGATCGCGCTGCAAACATCGATATGGGATCCTGTGGCGCACCGGCCAGAACTGGCAGGCCGTCCAAGACTGCGTGAGTCCGCCCACGACGGCTACATGGACACCGAGACCGTGACCGGCCCGCGCGCCCTGTGCATGCTGGCCCGCCCTGCACGCCGAGCGCGTGAGCGTGACGAGGCCCTGCCGAACATGGCGCGTGCGCGACCTGCCGGTGAGCCGCACGGGACGGTCACGACGCCCTGGAGTTCGTGCTCCATCGAGGAGACGTTGCGCTGATCCCCGGCGCGGTTCCCGGCCCGCGATGCAGCCCTCCCTGGCCCGTGGCCGGGGCGTTCGACGCCGCGGGCGTGCTGCTCCGGCGGCGGCGCCGACGCCGTCGGGGACAGGAATCCCGCACCCGAACGCGCAGGATGCCCCGCTGAGGGGAATGTCCTGTCGGCGGGTGCGGAGGCGAGATTCCGCCCCGTGTGAATCGGGTGACGGTGGCTCGACGCAAGGAATGATAAGCCTCGGGCACCACGACCGACGACCTCCCGGAGGCACCCCTTTGGCTATCGCAGTCTCACACCGATTCGTACCCAGCGGCGACCCGCCCGTGGAGGCGGGGCGCTATCGACTCGTGGCGTCAGGCCTGCCTGTGTGCCGTCGCGTCCTCATCGCCCGGCGCCCGCTGGGCCTGACCGAGGCGATCCCTCGACCTGGACCCACGGCAAGTGCGGACGGGTACTGGGAGCCGACCGGTCGGACGGCGAGCCCGGCGTCGACCCGGAGCTCGGGCGCCCGCTCGCCGGCCGATGTTCACGCGAAGACCCCCGGCGACGAGGCTCCCTGTCCCGGCCCCTGGTGGACACCACCACCGGCGAGGTCGTCAGCGACGACCCGCGACCCGCTTTTCGACCTGTCCACCGCCCGGTGGGACCTTCCACCGCGAGGGCGCCTGACCCTCACCGCTCAACCGCCGTAACTCCACCGACGCCTGAGCAAGTGGATCGGCTCGTGCATCAACGTCGGCCACGCGGTGGCCACCACCCCAGGACCCGGAGAGACGCGCGGCGGCCAACGGCGTCCGTGGGGCTTCGACGTCATCGACACCCTCCCGGCCCGGGCCACCCGGATGGAGGGCGTCCCGCGAGGACGGCCTGAATGAGTGCTCGACGGGCCGGGCCCTCGTCACGTCATCGCCATCGGGCAGTACCTGTGCGGCGACAAGCCCACCGGCAGCGACATCCGCCTGTTCACCACCGTCCAGTCCTACGAGTACGGCGGGCGCCAGCACCACTCCCTGCGGCGAGGCGCCGTCCATCTCCTTCTGGCCGGCGCTGCTCTGCTGGTTCCGCGCCCTGAGGGTCGCTCGGGCTGGGTAGGGGCTGGAGGAGCGAGCGCCCCGCTGCTGACGCGGCGCCGAGGCCCGTTTTCGCGCTCGCCGTAGCCACGAGTTTCGGTGGCGTTCGTCCTCGATCGAGCGAGGACGAACGCCACCCTGAGGCTGATGGTGGGGAACGAGGGTCACCGCTGCCCCCGGAAGACGGCGTGGAGGCGGAAGCAGGTCGACAACGACCTTGACGTTCTTCCGCCCCGCGGCACGACGAAGCGTCCCTGCCGACGCTCACCGACTCACCCCAGCCAGCTGGCGGGCACTGCTTTCGGAAGCCGAGGGACCGTATTGGCAGTGTTCCATCGCCTCGCCGTAGCTGGTCGAGGTCGAAACCGCTCAGAGAGATCTCGGTTCCTGAGCTGTTCGTCAGCGTGACTGAACGACGATCCCGGAACCAGCCACCGCCGGGCCCGCCGGTGAGCTCCTCGATCCGGGGCTGTCCCAGGGAGATGGACACGCGATCAACAACATTGGACCGTCTCGCCCAAAGAAACCTCACCGTACTGGTCCTCGAGAGGTCTCCATTCTTCACGGCGTTCGATCAATGCCCGAGAGTCCGGTGTCGCGGCTGTTGAGGCGGCTGTCCTCCGGCGGCTTGGGTCTCCGTCGGCTCCGGGGTCCGCCGGTGGGCTGCTGGGGCGCGGCTGATGAGGCGAAGGGGTAGGGTAGGTAGGAGTAGACGAGCTGCTCGCACCGCGCTTGCACTCGCACTCGTGCTCGCGCTCGCACTGCCCTGGTGGATGCGGATGCAGATGCAGAAGAAGGACGACTGCAGTGCTGCGCTGGTGGACTTTCCGTCGCCGCAAGCGGCCAATCCCAGTCCCAGTACCAGGGCAGTGGGCAGGATCAGCATCCGAGCGCGGGCGGCATGTCGACGGCATGCGACCTGCACCTCGACGATGATCCGCTCATCGGCACCGCGACTCCCGGAACCAGGTCCGGCGAAGCGATCTCAGTCGATGTCATGATCACACCATCCGTGCTGGTTGTTGCTCCAGCCGTCATGGTCACTGTTTCTTTTCGTCCCAGCCGTGCTGATCCTCCTCGTCATTCCAGTCGTCTTCAGGATCGCCCCCAGTCGTTCTTGTCGTCATTCTTCCTCTTTTTTCCTCCTCCGCTTTTTACCCTCGTTCTTGTCCCCTTCTTATCTTCCCTGTTATCTTCCTTCTTGTCCTCCTTCTTTCCCCTCTTATCCTCTTCTTGTCGCCTTCAGTGAGAAGCGAACGAGACCTTGCTGAGAAATTCCGTTGACGGCTACGAACCACCGCCGTCAAATGAGGTAGTCACTTTCCCTCACGGTCCAGGTGGCCTGCTTTGAGGCGGTGTACTCGCCATTCGCGAAAGCTCGAAGAAACCTCGCTGTACCGGGTGTGGGGCGCGTGACCAGCAAAATCATGTAGCCGTTGGCGGTGTTGGTTCCTGGCGTTCCAGTGGCATCACTGGAGGCGCGATGGCGTGGTAGTAGACCCCTTCTGTGCGCGATCGGGGACGCCACCGATATTGGAGCAGTCGGGTGTGGCTGGAGACGTAGATGACGTCGTTGGTGGGCGGCAGCACATCGTAGCTGTTCGCTGTGGCAGTCGGCCATAAGGTTGATGGAACGGTGCTCCAGTCTGCGCGAAACATCCCTCGAAGAAACCCTCCATGGAGGTGGCGGTGCCACAGAGCCCTTGAGTCCGACTCGCTCATACCGCGATGCCGGGACATCGAGCCCGCGTTTCTGATGCTGTCCTTGGCGAGGTTGGTGTGCCGCAACGCTGCCCGTCCTTCTCCAGGATGGCGCGCGCCGTAGGCGTCGGAAGACTGACGGTTCCGAAAGAGCCTCCGATGGTTAGCCGCTGACCGCGGTTGCGACGGTGATGGTCCTGAACTCGACTCCGTCATCGACCCGCGAAGGTATCACCCGCCGGGTCTTCAGGTCGGCGAGCCGCGGCGCGCAGCCGTTCCAGGTCGCTGACCCGCGTGAAGAGTCCAGCCATGGGAGCGTGGTGGAGCCGTCGGGAGACAGCTCAAGATCCCGCACCGCACCGCTGGGCGATACCGCACTGCGGAGTGCCGCCATTCATGCGCTTTAGTACTGGCTGGCGAGTGTCCACCGCGGCCAGGTGGAGGCGGGCTGGCCGTTAACCGGAGGTGAACTTCCCCCGATATACAGGGTGGTGCCGCCAGGAGTGCGCTCTCGACTCGCATTGGCTGCCGCTGCTGAGCTGTGGTGCCCAGTCCAGCATTCCCGCCCGTGGTGAATGTCATAGGCCATCGCGTTGGACCGTGGTGACTGTCTCTGCTTTATCGATCCCGGCCGGACGGGCCTGATCGAGCTCCGCCGGACGACGTAGACGAGATACGCTGACAACTCGCTTTGATCCGTATCTGACGCCGTTGGATCTGGGCGGGTAGGCAGGCTGGGGGAGGCGAGGAGCTGTGTCTCCTCGAGCCAAGCGATGGCCTGAGAGGGGTGAGTCCCGGGCGGCGAGCGCACCGAGAGCAGGGGAAGAGGTGGCGAGCCACCCCACACTGGAGACATAGCACGAAGAAGGCGCAAGAGTTCTCTGTTTCTTGGTGGTGTGAGGAGATGAGGCTTATTCACTACGGTAGAGGTGAGTGGCCCATGGCCCGGGTAAGCACAAGCAGCCGTCGTGGCTGCAGTCCTCGATGTGCTGCCGGTGAAAACCGGGTATACAAGACCTCGTTGCAAGTCGGCTTTGTGCCTGCATGGTGGAAGCTAACATCGATCACGACGTTATTGCAGTAAACTAACATCTTCGGCAACGGGGAAAGTCTCCCTCAGTTTGCGATCCTCACGTGCAGGAGCCCCAAGGCCTGCATTTTCATTTAATGCTAATCAGTGTCCGAGAATATGTGGAGATCCGGCTGTACTATTTATTAGCGACGTCTCTTGTTTGGGTTAGCTGGTGAGGACGTTGGGAGTCCCTGGCGCGCCCGGCTTTCCTGGGTGCTCGGGTGGCGCTCCCTACGGCCGGGCGGTGAGGACCGGGTCGCGCAGGAGCCGCGCGTCATCAGCACCTCGCCCACGGCATCATCGGCGCGAGCGGAGCCGCCCGGCTCCGCAGGTCCTCCCAGGCGCGGCCACCACGCGTCGCGCAGCGTCCACGGGCCCGATGGGTGCTGGAGGCAGACTCGTGCCGCCCCGAAGCCCGCCAGCCCGACACCCGCCACTTCGAGCGTGATGCGCCGCACGGGCTGGTCCACGTCGAGCGGCTTGTGGTGCCACCGCTGCCGGGCGTCGTCCCGCGCCCGTGGCCGCGTGCAGGGCGTGCACCAGGTCGGCGACGCGTGCCGACCGCGGCCCTGCGGCTCATGAGCCACGGCTTCAGCAACGGCCGACGTCGAGCACACCTCCAGCGTCGGGTAGCGGTGCCCGAACCCGGCGAAGCGCCACCGCGTGCTCGTTGCTCGCCACCAGCAGGCAGCGCAGGGCGGCGCAGTCCACCGCCATCTCGTTGCACAGGTTGGGGTTGGCCCGCACCTTCTGCAGCTCCTGGCTGGCTGGTCACGCCGCGCTTCGTCGACGCCGGACCAGCTGCTGCAGGTGGTCGGCCGCGGCCGGCCGCAAACCAGTCTGGAAGACGGCCAGCTAAAGGCACCCACCGGCTGGCCTCGTGCTGTGGCTGTGCATCGCGTGGATCGACAGGCGAGCAGTGGCGGTGCCTCGGCCACGCTCAGCGTCCCCGAGCCGGCGCCAGGCCTGCGGTGTCGACGGCGTCACGGTGAAGTGGCGCCGACCGGATGATGACGCCGTGGCCCCCGGCGAAGAATGCCGCCAGGAAGGCGCGACGGCGCGCCTGTTCGTCACGAGTCCCAGGAGTCCGGGTCCGCGCCCGCGGCCGCCAGCGCTTGGCGGCGCGCCACTCGCCCACGTGCTCGACGCCGGCCGGCTCTGCCAGGTAGTGGCCTCCACAGTGCTCGCGGGCGGCGTCGGGGACCGCAGCCGCGTTGATGTGCCAGTAGTCGAAGGAGAGGATCTCGAAGAGGTTGGGCACCGCCGGAACTCGGCCACCGTGCGTCGAACAGGGCGGGAGGCGGTCACGGCGTCGAGGCGCGCTGTGCCGCCGTCCTCCTCGGCGCACGAGGCGCGCGCCTTCTCCGGGGCGTTCCAGGTAGCGCGCCGAGCAGAAGGCGCAGCTGGGGTGCGGCCGGCCTCCTCCAGTGGGCGGACCCCGCCACCGGGTCGCGAGATGGGCCGGTTGGCGCGTCCCGGCACGGTCCACAACTCGGTCCCGGTGAAGGGGCTGATCTGCTTGACCGTCCCGTCGGCCAGGCGCGTGAGTGGTTCGGCGGAGGGGAGATGGCATGAGCATGCCCATTGTGACGCCCTTGCGACGTTTCCTGCGCGCCCGGCGGTCCGATGATGGCGGGCCCGGCGTCGTCCTGAGGTGGTAGTCTGGCCGTGTGGACCTGTGCTGGCCCGGCCCCTGCGCCCCGCACTCCCGCACCCCTGCACCCGACTGGAGACAAGGAGACGATATGGTTGAGATGGCTGAGGTCTTCACCTCCCTGCTGCCCATCAGTCGCAGTGGCTTCTTCTGGCGCCGCTGATCTCCTGGACCATCCCGGGCGGCTCGTGCCCGAGGTCGTCCTCCTCATCCTGGGTGGAATGCCCATCGGCCCTCACGGTCCGGGCTGGCCGTCGAGGACCTCGATCGAGGCGTGCGCGAGCTCGGCGTCGCCTTCCTCTTCCTCATGGCCGGCTAGATCGATCGTCAACGAGCTGCGCGGTGCGGGCGACGCCACGCCGCCGTCGCCCTGGCTGTCGCTGGGGCCATTCTTCGGCGCTGTCAGCGTCATCGGGTGACCGAGGGGCGCGTCGGCCAACGGCATCGCCATCGCCACCGCCATGACCTCCACGGCCATCGGCACGATCCCGCCGATCCTGCGCGACCGCGGCCTGCTGCCCACGGCGGTGGGCGCCTCGATCCTCAACCACGGCGCCGCCGGCGAGGTGCCGATCCTCGTCATGGCGCTGCTGCCGGCTCGCGCTCCACCTGCGAGCATGGTGATCCTGGTCTCCCCATCATCACCCTGCTCATCGTCCGCTTCACCAGCCGCGTCAAGCGCGTAGGCCGCTCGTCGAGAGCCATCCACCTGGGCCTCGACCACGGCAGCAGACCACCATCCGCCACCGTCCTGCTCCTGGTGGGCTGTGCGCGATCGTCGCCATCTTCGGACCTCGACGTCGTCCTGGGGGCCTCGCCGCCGGCTTGTCCTGCGTCACGCCCTGCCCGAGGGGACGCCGAGTTCGAGGAGAAGCTCGACGGGCTGGCCTACGGTTCTTCGTGTCCCGATCTTCTTCGTCACCCTCCCGGCATGGGCATCGAGGCCGGACGGACGGCGGGGGACCGGTCAACCTGCTGGCCTTCTTCGTGCTGCTGGTGCTCGTGCGGGAGTGCCGGTGGCTGGCCTCCCGGCGAGCGGGCGCAGGACGGCTCGCCCGCCTACTCGATGCGCCAGAGCCTCCAGATCGCTGCTCACTGACGACGGCCCCTGCCCATCATCGCGGCCGTCACCCAGGTGGCGGCCGCTGCCGAGGCCATGTCGACCTCCTTCGCCTGCACCTCGTGCTGGCTGGGTGCTGTCGGTCGCCTCGCTCCTGCCGCCGGGCTGGCGCTGGGCCACCGGAGCGACCACGTTCCGGCTAACGAGGTGATGCGCGTCGTCCAGGGGCGGCTGCTCACGACGCACCCCCGAGGAGGCCACGGTCCCGGTCGGCGAGCGTCCGGAGCCGCGCCGACCGGCGTCGCCGCCTGGTGGCATCAGGCTGCGGTGGGGAGCGCACCGGCGACGGGAGTGAGGCGGCCGACGCAGCCCGACTCCTGGTGGGTCTGCCTGACCTGCGCGAGCAGGCGACACCGACGATGCGCGCCTGGCCGAGCTGGGATGCACGCCGGGGACTGTCGCTGGAGGAGTCGCACCGCCCGGCCGCCCTGCCTGGCTGAGATCGAGCAGGATCACGCCTGTGGCGCGAGCGCTGGCACCACCCGCAGACACTGGCGGCACCTCCCGGCGGCCCGGCGTCGCCTGGCTCCGGGCGGCGAGTAGATGGCGCTCGCCGACGGATCTCCGCGGTCGGGGACGGGATTCTCGTTCCCGACGGCGTCGAAGGTCCCCACCGGGCGAGTTTTGTCTCAACTGCAGAATGCCCCCGGCGATTCCCGGTGGGGCGCTCGATCAGCTGGACGAGGCCAGTGCCCCGGTGCTGCGTGGTGCTCACGATGGCCATCGTCACGGCCTCCACGGCCCGCTGCACCGCACGCCCACGTTCTCGCCAGCGATCTCTTGATCCGGCGCTGAGTCGCCGCGGCTGAGATCGGTCTCGCGCGGCAGGACGATCTGGCAACACCGAGCGCCTGCAGGATCGACACAGCAGGGCGATGTCGGCGCCGGTCGGTGGCTGCACCCGCGCAGGGCGCCGTCGATGCGCGCCCGCATGCCGCGCTCGGGGACGGGGTCGAGCGTGGGTGCTGGGGTTCAGCGAGTCGAACAGCCCGCCGGTGTGGATGCGCACCACCCCGGCCGCCTGCTGACCTCGCGATGTGACGGTGGGGCTGAGCTTGCCCCAGCCACCCGGAGGAGAATGCGCCGTCCTTGGTAGGCAGGATCTCCAGGGCCCGGTCCAGCACGGGGTTCCGGTCGGCCTGGAGCTGACGATGGGATGCTGCTCCTCGGTCAGGCTGATGCGGCCGGCCAGCAGCAGGTCGAGGAGCAGCGCGCCGGTGAGCCTGCAGACCGGTATGTCATGCGGCCTCCGGCTTCCCCGGAGTCCTTGTCAGCAGCAGGAACAGCCTTTCACAGATCAGCATCGCATTCATGACCCAGCACAACCCGCGGACGTGGAATGTGATCCCTGGGGTGCGAGATCCGGGCCCGACCTGGCTCCTCCTCGGGGGATGCGTCGCCTCCCCTGACCGTACGTCGCGCCTCCCGGTCTGCGCTGGGTCGGTCCTCACCGTCCCCCAGCACCCTCGCGTGACCGGGTGCGGGACCGACCGTCTGCGCTGGGCGTGCGATCGGTGGCCGGATGGCGCCCGAACGTGTCGGCACCGTGTTTAACCTGGCCAGTGGCCTGCGCGATCTGCATGACGACTGGCCGGCGGAGCCCACTGATGACCAGATCATCAGCCGGTCGGTCACCGGGCCTTTCTCAGCGGCCTGACCACGCGCCATGGGGCGCGGGCGTCGGCGTCGCCGACGGGGATACCACTCGCGCCCAGTCGTAGGGTCGCGCGCACCGATCAGACCGCGGTCTTCCGCAAGCAGGGCGCAGTAGCCCCGGCGTCCCGCTGGCACCCGCCGTGCCCGGTGCGCGACTGCAAGCACGTGGTCTGCCCCTGCTCATCACCGCGCGCGCCCTGGCGGAGGACGGGCCCGACGCCGCCGCCACCGCCGGCTATCTGCCCCTGAGGCCGACTGGCCGACCTGTTGCAGGTGGAGCGGCGCCCGCGCCGTCGGATGGCCCTGGAGATCATCGACGACCCCGGCAGCATGTGGGCACCCCTGCCGTCGTCCGTCGCTGCCGCTCATCGAGGGCAGCGCGGCTGGAACCGGCAGGGCGCCCCTGGAGCCAGATCGCCACCGGTAGCTTTCGACGACGACGTCGACCCGACGTCATGGGCGTCCTGCGTGAGCTGGCAGGTATGGCTGGCGGTCACGGCTTTACTACGCCGACGACCGCGTCTTCCCTGACGACCGCGCCTGCCTGCTCTGGGACGCTGCGCCGCGGGTGGCGCCGGCCTGACCCTCACCACCGCCCAGCCACGGCATGCCCGTCCACCCGCCGAGGGCTGCGCGGCGGCGTCCACCACCCGGAGTGCGACGGCGACATCGCCATCACCCCCGCCCCGGAGATCGACGACGCTGAGGAGCTGCGCCGCCTGCAGGTCCCTCGGACCGCGCCTGAGCTTCTCCTCATGCCGATCGGCGACCCCGTTCACGGCTTCTACACGTGGATGCCCGGACGCGAGCTGCTCCCTCATGCCTCGAGCCGCGCCCGACCGAGGCCTCTTCTCCGGGTGCTGCTGGGCGACGGCGAGGCCATCACCATCCCGGCAGAGGACGTCGAGCGCTTCGAGACCGAGCACCTCGATGCCCCTCACCCGGGCGCTGCCGGTCCTGTCCGCCGACGCCTCCATCCGCCTGCCCGCCCGACGACGCTGCGCGCCGCGCTCGCGGTCCACGCCGATACCGCTGAGCACCACCGACCACCGAGTGGTCTGTCCGCTGCGGCTGCAGTGAGTGCACGGCGAGGCCCGGCACAGGCATGTCCTGCCCGACCTGTCCGCGGCGGCTCGAGGGCGTATCGAGGGCGAACCGCCGGCCGGGACCTCCAGGGGAGATCGTCTGGCTCCCGCGAGTCCTCAACCGCCTGCTGCCCTTAGCTCGGCCGGCACCCGGCCCCTCTGGCAGCTCCTGACCTGTGCGGTACGCTACGGGCCCGCTTCATGACCGAGACGCTTCCGGTCCTGCGCGAGTTGGAGGCCTTCGACGTCGAGGTCGACGACGACGTCCCCGACTACCGCGGAGGCCGCCGACGCCCCGGTCATCACCACCAGCGTCAGCGACGACGAGGACCGACCGACTGGTTCTCCCCGTCCGTGCAGCAGTCCACGTGGGCGATGAGGAGATCCCCATCGCCCTGCCTCGGCGGCCGTGGCCACCGGTGAGCCCGAGGTGCTCTGGAGTCCGGCGCGTGAGCATCGACCGACGGAGATCGAGGCCCCTGGCCCGCCTCATGGAGGAGGGCCGCGAGCTGGCCGACCCGCAGGCGCACGGCGAGCTGCGGGTCAGCGCCCTGCACGCCGGCTACTACGAGGTCCTGGAGTCCCTCGGCGTCACCGGCGAGCCAGGCCCGCTGGAACGAGCGGTCGGGCGGCTGCTGGAGCGGGCCCGCGCCGCCGAGGCCGCGGCCGAGCATCGCTGATGGGCGGTCCGCCGGAGGCGGGCAACGCGGGCGAGTGCCGGTGAGGGAGCCGATGGGTGCCCGTGCCCGAGGGCGCTGGCGACACTGCGCCCCTACCAGCCTCGAGGGCTACCGGTGGCTGGACTTCCTGCGCCGGGCGGGCCTCGGCGAGATCCTGGCCGACGACATGGGACCGGGCAAGACCGTCCAGGTGCTCGCCGCCGTCCAAGGCCTCATCGAGCAGCGCGGAGCGGCTCAGGGGCGAAAGGGTCGGCCGACGTCGGAACCGACTCGGGGCGCCCGCGGAACGGGGCGGGTGGCCTGACCAGTGAGCCGACCGGTTCCAGCGACCCCGATGAGCCGGAGGGGACCGGGCCGGTGTTCGTCATCGCGCCGACCTCCGTCGTCGGCTCGTGGGTGGAGCAGGCCGAGCGCTCTGCCCGGGCTGCGGGTCGGGCGGTGACACGGACGACCGCATGCCGCGAGGAGATCTCTGGCGCAGATCGCGGAGGGCTGCGACGTCGTCGTCACCTCCCACACGATCGCGCGATCTAACGCGGAGGAGGAGTTCATCGCCCAGGACTGGGCCTGGGTGGTGGCGACGGCGCCCAGTTCGTCAAGAACCACGCCTCGGCCACCGCAAGGCCGTGCGGCGGCTGCGGTCGCCGTCGACCATCGCGATCACGGGCACGCCGCTGGAGAACCTCGCCTCATGGATTTGTGAGGCGCCTGCCAGGCATACGCGGCGCCGGGGCTGCCCGATCCCGAGCGCTTCGGGCAGGTCTACCGCGCCGATCGACCGCGGGGACGCCGAGGCGCTGGGGCGACTGCGGCGCAGGATGCGGCCCTTCCTGCTCGCGGCGCACCAAGCGAGCAGGTGGCTGCGGACCTGCCCGCCAAGACCGAGCAGGTCCCTGACCGTCGAGCTGGGCGCCAAGCACCGCAAGGCCTACGACCAGCGCCTGGCCCGTGAGCGGCAGAGGATCCTCGGGCTGCTGGAGGAGGACACCGTCCAGTCGCGCTTCATCGCGCCTCAAGGCGCTCACCACCCTGCGGCAGATGGCGCTCGACCCGGCGCCTCGTCGACGGCGGGGACGGGACTGAGCCCGGGGACATCGACACTGCTGGGAGTGAGGGTGCTGCGGACGCGGGTGGCGGCAGTGGCGGAGAGCGCGTCGGCGGGAAGGGCGGTTCCGGCAGGAAGCCGGCCCGCGGTGCTCGGGGTGCGAAGGGCAAGGCCGTCACCGCCTCCGCGACGGGCCACAAGGGGCGCTCGGCGGCCGAGCCCGTCGGCCAAGGTCGAGGTGCTGCTGGAACACCTGGGCCGATCCTCTCCGAGGGGCACCGTGCCCTCGTCTTCTCCCAGCGTTCACGCGCTACCTCACCGGTGTGCGCGAGCACCTGAGGCCACTGGTGTGCGAACCGCCTACATGGACGGCTCCACCCCTGACCGGCAGCGGGTCATCGACGCCTTCCGGGCCGGCCAGGTCGACGTCTTCCCTCATCTCCTCATGGCCGGCGGCTTCGGGCTCACGCTCACCGGAGGCCGACTACGTCTTCCTGCTGGATCCGTGGTGGAACCCGCAGGCCGAGGAGCAGGCCGTCGACCGCACCCACCGGATCGGCCAGGACAAGCCGGTCATGGTCTGCCGGCTCGTCTCGGCCGACACCATTGAGGAGAAGGTCATGGCCCCTCAAGGAGAAGAAGGCTGATCTCGCCCGGGTCGTCGAGGGGACGGTGAGGCCGAGACCGGCGGCGAGGGTGCGGCGGGGGCTGCTGGTGCCGCGGGCCGGGCGGACTCGGTCCGGCGGCCTGACCGCCGCCGAGATCCGCGAGCTCATCGAGAACTGAGGCTCTCAATACGGCTGGGCGGATCGGCTGAGGCGCAGGTGGTCCCCGATGCCACAGACCCGGGACTGCAGGTGGTCTCCACAGGGCTGACAAGCCCCTGAGCGCACGGGCTCGGAGCAGCCCGATGCTGGTGGTGGGCACGGTGCCCGCTGGGGAGCGGCGGTGGCGCTGGTCCCCACCAACCAGAGGAGAACCACGGCGGAGGGAGACCCACTGAGGACCACCCTGCGCGCTCTGCGCACCGGTGTGATGCTGGTCCGCCAGGGTGAGCGCGTCAGCGCTGCCGGCTGTCCTGCGGCGCCTGACGTCCATGAGGAGGGCAGGCGCCACCGCCGAGTACGCCATCGGGACCTTGGCGGCCGCGGCCCCTCGCCGGCCTGCTGCTGCGCGCTCATGCGCTCGGGCAGCCTGAGCGGGGCGTTGCAGTCCATCATCGAGTCGGCGCTCGGTGTGATGTGCGCCGTCATCGCAGCAGGTGGGCGCGCTCACCCCGAGTGGCCCGGGCACCCGGCGGTGGCCGACGTCGCCGCCCGGGTCCCCGCTTCCCACCGGCCTTCCGACCGCGCGGAACCGTATCCTCACCGTGTCGTCGGCCCGCCGAGGCTGCGGGTCGACGACCGGCACGGGTGCATCGGACGAGGAGAGGCAGGATGGTGACAGCCGAGACGGCACTGTCGCCGCCCGCCGTCGTCCTCGTGCTGCTGATGGTTCTGGCGGCGGTCAGTGCCAGCGTCACCCAGCTGCGGGTGGCCGACGCCGCCACGCACCGCCGCCCGCCAGGCCGCCATCGGCCAGGCCGACTACACGGGGCCGCCCAGCGCTGGCCGGTGCGGTGGCCTCGGCGTCGAGCAGGGCGAGCTCACCTGCGTCACCGCCGCCCGCCCCGTCCCCGGTCCGCTGGGCTGGGCTGGGCCTGACGGCGCGCCCGCGCTGCGCTCTACACCGAACCGAGCAACCCATGAACCGCCCCGGTTGGGACGAGCGAGGCTCGGGACCGTCTCACTGCTCGGCGTCATCGCCGTGCTGGCCGCGGCCGTCGGCATCGCGGGGTCTCATCCAGGCCCAGAGCGCCACCGGTCGGGCCCAGCCGCCGACCTCGCGGCCATCTCCGGTGCCACGAGTCCTGTCCTCGGTCATCGCCCCCGGTGACCCCTGTGCCAGCGGCCGGGCGCGTCGCCGCCGCCAACGGCGCCTCGGTGAGCGCCTGCTCCGTGGCCGGTGAGGATGTCACCGTCAGCGTCGTCGTCCCGACGACCATCCTCGGCCGGCCCCGTCAGGCCACCGCCCATGCCGCGCCGGCCCCTGTCGACGCCCCTGCCCGAGCCGTGAACCGGCTCGGGCCTCAGTCCCGACGGCGACGGTGGCGCCGCCCGCGAACTGGGCCGCGTGGAGGCGCGCGTAGGCGCCGCCCGCCGCGATGAGCTCATCGTGGCTGCCCTGCTCGACGATGTCTCCGTGCTCCATCACCAGGATGGTGTCGGCGTCACGGATCGTCGACAGGCGGTGGGCGATGATGAAGCTCGTACGGCCCTCGCGCAGCGCGTTCATCGCCTGCTGGACCAGCAGCTCGGTGCGGGTGTCCACCGAGCTGGTGGCCTCATCGAGGATGAGCACGGCAGGGTTGGCCACGAAGGCCCGCGCGATCGTGAGCAGCTGGCGCTCGCCGGCGGAGATGTTCGCGGCGTCCTCCTCCAGGACCGTGTCGTAGCCCTGCGGCAGGGCCTTGATGATGTGGTCGACGAAGCACGCCCTCGCGGCGGCCTCGACCTCCTCATCACTGGCCCCGCCGCCCGTGCGGATGTTCTCGCGGATCGTGCCGGCGAACAGCCACGGGTCCTGCAGGACCATACCGGTCCGGCGCCGCACGTCGTGGCGCGTCATGGTGGCGATGTCGCGCCCGTCGATGAGGATGCGTCCCCGTCGAGCTCGTAGAAGCGCATGAGCAGGTTGACCAGAGTGGTCTTGCCCGCCCCCGTGGGCCCCACGATCGCGACCGTGCCCAGGGGTCGACCCGCAGCGACAGGTCCCGGATGAGCTCGACCTCCGGGCTGTAGGAGAAGCGCACGTGCTCCATCTCGATGACGCCCGGCCCCGCCGGGCTCTTCGGCGAATCCGCCGGGGTGCTGGGGCCGGCCCCCGAGGCCCGGCCGGCATCGGCGGTCGCGGTGTCGGCAGTACCCGTGGTGCCCACTTCGCCCGCGGCGCCCGCAACTGTCGCGGTACCGCTCTCCGGTGCGACGTCGTCGGGGTGCTCCTCCTCGGCGTCGAGCAGCTCGAAGATCCGCTCGGCGCTCGCGGTCCCGGACTGCACGGCCGTGGCCATGCCGCCGAGCTGGCCCAGGGGCTGGGAGAACTGCTGGGAGTACTGGATGAAGGCCTGCACGTCGCCCAGGCGCAGCGACCCGGAGGCGACCATGGCGCCGCCGACCACCGCGATGGCCACGTAGTTGATGTTCCCGATGACCAGCATGATCGGCACTCGCGATCCCGGAGAGGAACTGGGCGCGCAGCGAGGCCCGGTAGAGCTCCTCGTTCTCGGCGGCGAAGGCCTGCGCACCGAGGCCGTGCGCCCGTAGACCTGCACCAGGGCGTGCCCGGAGAAGGACCCTCCACCCGGGTGTTGATCTTGCCGGTGCGCGCCCACTGGTGGGTGAGGCCTTCAGCGAGCGCGGCCCGATCACCCCGGAAGACCACGCCCATGAGCGGAACATGATGAGCGCCACCAGCGCCAGCTTCCAGAGATGGAGAACATCATCCCCAGCACGCCCACCACCGTGAGGATCGCGGTCAGGGCGCCGGACAGGACTGCTGCAGGGTGTTGGTGACGTTGTCGACGTCGTTGGTCAGGCGACTGAGCAGCTCACCGCGCTGAACGGTGTCGAAGTAGCTCAGCGGCAGGGCGGTGGACCTTGTCCTCCACCTGGGCGCGCACGCCAGTAGAGGGCCTCGATGGTGATGCGGTTGATGAGCCAGCCCTGAAGCCAGTTCAGCAGACCCGAGCCCACGTACAGGCCCAGCACCACTCGTCAGGATCCGGCCCAGGCGGGTGTAGTCGATGCCGCCCCTGGAATGACGTCCATCGCCGGAGAGCATGGCGGCGAAGTCATCCATCCCCGCGCCTGCAGGCCTCGACGGCCTGGGCCTTGGTGGTGCCGGGCTGGCAGCATCGTGGAGACCACGCCCTCGAAGATGACGTGGTGGCCTGACCCAGCACCTTGGGGCCGCCACGGCCAGCACGACCGTGCCCACGGCGGCCAGGGCCACAACCACCAGGGGAGACCCGGTAGGCGCCCAGCAGCCCGACCATCCGCTCGAAGGAGGGCCAGAAGGCCTCGGCCCTGCCCGGGCGGACCGTCGTGCCAGTCGCCCGAGGCGGCCTGCGCCTCAGCGGCCAGCGCGAGGTCCCTCGTTGAGCTCGTCAGGGGCCGACGACTGTGCTCGCGCCGCTCCCGGCCCCTCTCGCCGGTGCTCCCAGCGCTCGTGCCGACCTTCTTGCCCACGTGGCTGCTCGCGTTCCTGCTCATGCTGCGGCCTCCGCTCCGAGCTGGGAGGTGACGATCTCGCGGTAGACGGAGCAGGTGGCCAGCAGCTCGGTGTGCGTGCTGCTGCTCACCAGGTGGCGCTGCCGTCCAGGACGAGGATCTGGTCGGCTCGGTGATCGTGGAGACGCGCTGGGCCACGATCACTTCGTGATGCCGGCCGTGGCCGGCCCCAGGCCTCACGCAGCCGCGCGTCGGTGGACACGTCAAGGGCGGAGAAGGAGTCGTCGAAGATGAGGATGTCGGGTCGGCGCACCAGGGCCCGGGCGATGGCCAGGCGCTGACGCTGACCGCCCGAGACATTCGTGCCGCCCTGGGCGATGGCCGCCTCCAGGCCCCCGTCCATCTCGGAGACGAAGTCCTTGGCCTGGGCGACCTCCAGGCATCCCACAGCTCGTCGTCGGTGGCTCTCCTCGCGCCCCCAGGCGCAGGTTGGAGGCCACGGTCCCGGCGAACAGGAAGGGCTGCTGGGCACGAGCCCCATCTGCGACCACAGCGCCTCGGGGTCGGCCTGACGCACGTCGGTGCCGCCGATGAGCACCTGCCCGCTGCTGGCCTCCAGCAGCCGGGCCAGCAGCCGCACCACCGTGGACTTGCCCGACGCCGTCGAGCCGACAATCGCCGTCGTCGTCCCCGGCTGGACCGTGAAGCTCACCTCCGCCAGGACGCGGGCGTCGGCGTCGGGGTAGACGAAGGTGACGTCCCGCATCTCGACCGTCCCGGGAGTCGGGAAGGTATCGACGGCGTCGGGGAGGAGGTGATGGTCGGCGGCGTCGCCAGCACCTCGCTGATGCGCTCGGCGCACACGGCGGCGCGCGGATCATCGATCGTCATGAAGCTCGCCATGACGATGCCCATGAGGATCTGCATGAGATAGACATGAAGGCGATGAGGGTGCCGACCTCACGTCGCCGTCGCCGACCTGGTGGCCGCCGAACCAGATGACGCTGACGATCGTCACGTCCAGCACCAGCATCACCAGCGGGAACAGCAGGACGAAGAGCTGACCCACGCGCTCGCCGACCCGCGCGATATCGGTGTTGGCGCCCTCGAATCGCTCGATCTCGGCCCCTCGCGCACGAAGGCGCGGATGACGGATACCGGTGAGCTGCTCACGCATCACCCGGTTGATGGCGTCGAGCCCTGTCCTGGTAGGAGCGGAACAGTGGCAGCATCCGGCTCACGATGAGCCCCACCGCCACGAGCAGGACCGGCACCGACACCCCGATCAGCCACGACAGGCCCGGGGCGCGCGTGACCGCCATGACGATGCCGCCCACCGCCAGCGACCGGTGCCGTTACCAGCATCGTGGCGCTCATCATCACCAGCATCTGAACCTGCTGGACGTCATTGGTGTTGCGGGTGATGAGCGAGCTCTGCCCCGAAGGCGGAGATCTCCCCTGCTCGAGAAGCCGCTGACCCGGTCGAAGACCTCGCCGCGCAGGTCCCGGCCCATGCTCATCGCCGCGCGCGCCGCCAGGGTAGGTCGCCAGCACCGTGCACACGCCCTGGGCCAGGCTGATCCCCAGCATGAACGCGCCCATTCGCCAGATGTAACCGGTGTCCCCGGTGGCCACGCCCTTGTCGATGATGTCGGCGTTGAGGGTGGGGAGATATAGGAGGCCATCACCTGTGCGAACTGAAGCACCAGGACGCACACCGCAGCCCCGTATAGGGGCGCAGGTGCGTGCGCAGTAATCGAACGAGCATGCTGGGAACATAGCAGCCTCACGCAGCGTGAGGGGCAGGGTGGTGCCGAACCGATAAGTGAGGTGTTGGCGTGTGTTCCAGGGAGGCCGGATTGACCGTCTCGGACGACTTTGTCGCCGCTCCCGCAAGGTATGATTCGCAAAACGGCAGGTCGGAGTTCAGTTACTTCTGGATACTGAGTTGGGGAGTGCGTCAAAGTCGTCCATTCCGGACAGTTTTTGGTGGATCTGTCGCCGGAATCGTCTCTGTCACTCCTGGGTGCCACCTCGAGCAGGAGCCGCAGCAGGACTTTGGCGGCCCCAGTCTTGTCCAGGGGCTCGTTGTTGTTGCCGCACTTGGGTGACTGTACGCAGGAGGGGCAGCTGCTCGCAGCCGCAGCCCTCAATGACGCCAGCGTCGCGTCACCGCCAGTCGCGCCGGCCCGGTAGCCGCGCTCGGCGAAGCCCGCCCCTGCCGGCGTGCCCGTCGTGGACGAAGACCGTGGGAGCCCCGTCTGCGGGTGGCATGGCTGCTGACAGCCCGCCGATGTCCCAGCGGTCGCAGGTGGCCAGCAGCGGCAGCATCCCGATGCTCGCGTGCTCGGTGGCGTGCAGGGGCCCCGGGCAGGTCAGCAGGGCTCCAGGCCCGCCGCCTTACAGACCTCCTGCGGGATCGTCCACCACACGGCGGCGGTGGGCAGCACGTGCTCGTCCATCTCCAGGGCGTGCTGGGAGACGACCTCCCCTCCCGGCAGCGCCATCCGCTGGTAGCCGGTCACCTGACTGGTGACCTCCACCGAGCCGAAGGACCAGGTGATGGCGGCTGCGCCCGTGGGCTTGGGAGCGTCGTCGGGTGCCGAGCCGGCCCGCCCGCCACCGACTGGATTGGAACCGGTACTGGCTGGATCGGGGCCGGCGCCGGAGCCTGCATCGCAGGCCGCCGGCTCCTGCGGCTCGCGTACCGACGACTCACGGCAGTCCTCCGACGTCGTCTGAGCCGGCCGGCTCCAGACCTGCTGCTCGCGCTCGGCGATGATGCGCACGCTCGAGCGCGACCGGGCCCGCGTGCGGTAGCCGACCGCCGTCTTCTGCCGCACGAGCGCGACGTCGTCGGCCAGCTCCTCGACCACGTAGACGCGCCCCTGGTGGACGTAGACCGCCCCCTCGTGGACGGTGGAGTCGGCGGCCGCGCCGTCGACCGTGCCGATGACGACGCCCGTGTCGGCCTCCACCACCGGCACCTCGGGCGGGCCGTCGCCGCAGGAGGTCAGGTCCTGAGCCGCCCGCAGGCTGACGTTCCAGAACCAGCCCGTGGGGCGACCGCCGCAGCGCGCCCGGCCCTCCAGCTCGCGCAGCAGGGCGTCGTCGGACAGGCCGAACAGGGCCAGGTCCGAGGCCCGTAAGGGCGCTCTGGGAGGCGGCGGCGCACAGGTGAGGCGCGAGCACGTAGGGGTTGGTCGGGTCGAAGACCGTGGCCTGGGCGGCGAAGACCGCCTCGGGGTGGTGCACCATGGTAGGCGTCCAGCGGGTTGTCGGAGGCGATGAGGACGGCGAGGCCGCGGGTCCCGGCGCGTCCGGCCCGGCCTGCCTGCTGCCCCAGCGAGACGCGCGTGCCCGGCCATCCGGCGATGAGGACCGCGTCCAGGCCGGTGACGTCGATGCCCAGCCCAGGGCGTTGGTGGTGGCCAGGCGCGCAGCCGGGCCCGAGCGCAGGTCGGCCTCCAGGGCCCGGCGCTCCTCGGGCAGGTAGCCGCCGCGGTAGGCCGACACCGTGCCGATGAGCTCGGGCAGCGAGAGCCCCAGCGTGTGGCGGGCCCGCTCGGCCACGACCTCCGCCGAACGACGCGAGCGCACGAACACCAGCGCCCGGGCGCCTCACGCTCAGCAGGTCCACGAGCAGCTCGGCGGCTCGACGACGGCGCTGCCGCGCCGAGGGATCCTCACCAGGATCGCCCGAGTCCGGTTCCGGCGCTGCCGGGTGGGTGGCGCTGCTCGTGACAGAAGGCCGGCCGTGAGTGGTGGAGGCGATGGCGTCGGTGTCGGCCTTCTGCGGGGTCTCTGTTCCCGACACGTGCTGTGGGGTCAACGTGGCGCTGGGGGCTGGGAGGCTGTCGCTGTCGGCGGCGCGTGTGGGCCGGGATGCGTCGGGGCTCGGGAGTCCTCGGCGCCGGACCACCGTCGCCGGGGGCGGCAGCACCCAGGGTCGCGCAGGGCGGGCTGCCACAGGGCCAGGGTGCGCCTCCCCTGGCGGGTGCGGCGTCGTCGGTGACGGCCACGACGTCGTCGGGTTCGGCGCCGATGAGGCGGGCCGCGGTGAGGGCCGGCTCGGCCGCGGTCGCCGAGGCGCACAGGACGACCGGCTGCGGGCCGTGCGGGCGCAGGCGTGACACGAGCCGCAGGAGGCGACGCAGCACGAGGGCGACGTGCGCCCCAGGATCCCGCGGTAGGCGTGGCACTCGTCGATGACGATGTAGCGCAGTCCCCTGCAGGAGACGGCTCCAGCGCTCGTGGCTCGGCAGCAGCGAGAAGTGAAGTCGAGGCTGGTCAGGACGATGTCGGCGTGGGCGCGCACCCGCGCCCGGGCAGGGGTAGCGCCGTCGCAGGTGCCGGCGCGCACCGCACGCAGGGGAGCCCGTGGGAGTGCCGGCCTCGCGCTGAACGGCCTCGAGCTCGCCGATGAGCCGGTCGAGGAGGCGGTCTGATCGACGGCGAGCGCCTTGGTGGGGAGGGAGGGTGGTGGGGCGCCGGCCGTGGGCGGAGATGCGCGAGTCGGCGCTGGGGACTGGGCCGCTAGGGACGTCGGAGAGCGCCGGCAGCCAGGCGGCCAGCGACTTGCCTCGAGCCGGTGCCGCTGGCCAGGACCGTGTGGTGGCCGGCGGGGCGGAGCTCGCGGCAGCGATCTGTGCGTCCAGGGTGCTCGACACCGATGCGGCGGTAGCGGCCACGAGGTCGGGGTCCGCCCACCGGGCCAGTCGGCGTGGCGGCCGGGGTGGGCCGGGGTGCGCTGGAGGTGGACGAGCCTGCCGTCGCGTCCGCCGATGGACCTCAGGAGCCCGGTGAGGTCGCGTTCTGGTCCCGTCTGCCATGGGCACAGTAGCACCACTGGTGGGCGACGGTGTCTCGACCGATTTCCGGCGGTGTCCGGGGACGAGCACAGCGATCCCTCCTTGCTGGAAATAACCCGTGTAAATCATCCGCACGAACCGCCTCGACCTGGCAGAATCCTTCCATGGGAAAAAATGCTTCCTTCGATGGTCGGCACCTGTTGGTGGTGCTAGTGCAGTCGTCTCATAGTCTCGAGGTGGAATTCAAGATTCGGAAGCGGGATCACTTCCTCAAGCTTGGGCGACGTGCGGTGGCTCGGGTCATACCGGCTGAGTATTTGCTGCAAGCCGCTGCACGTAAAAGGTCGACGCATGTTGACCAACTGCATACGCAGCGAATCGTCATGGGTGTCCGAGCCGAGGCCAATCCAGTCGTAGCCGCTTTTTTTGCAGTCTTTCTCTTATCGTACTTGGTATTTGTTGTCGTCAGTGTGATCCTGAGGTCTGGTTCCAATGATCAGCTTACCTTCTGGGTGAATCCATTAGTCGATGGGCTTGAATCATGGAGAACTGCAGTCCGAGTTCATTTGCTCGATGACGGCAAGCAGAGTCCGATAGGTGACTATTTGGCTTTGCAGGCAGTCACTATCTTCTTAGCGGAAGTGGGGAGCGCAGACTTCGAAAAATTCCGAATGTTGTTCAAGAAACCACTCAGCAAAGAATGGTGTTTAAGGCGTGGAATGTACGTCGTCGCGGTCTTGATAGCCAACTTGCTATTGACGGTATTGATATCATATGGATCTCTCCCTTTTCCTGGAGGATCTTTGGGGGTGTTCTATGTCGGGCCTCGCTGGATTTGTATTTGTCGCAGGGGTTTAAGGATCTCTTCTTGACGTCAATAAAGCATTTCCCGCGAGTCCTGAACTGATTCGAAAATCCATTAGAAATACGCGTCGGCGATCGTTACTTTTAAGGCAGCAAGCTCAATGGCGTAGAGTTGAGTTGCGGGAAAAATCTCAGGCTGCCACGAGGAAATTTGCGCGGGTCAACGGAGGCATTCAGGTTTAGTTAGGATGCCGACTTCGGAAGAGGGTATTGAGAGATGGATGGCAGGATTTGAAATGGAAAGTGCGCCACCTTTCGTGCCACTGACCCTCGTTGTAGTCTGGGGCGTCGAACCGCAGTTGCATTGGCATTGCGATTTGTACTCGGGGTTGGTGTTTCGCTGGCTGTCACGCTGATGGCGACGTATGTGCGAAATCTATTTCTTATGGTAGATTTGGCAGTGCAGTGGGCTGCATTTCTGATTGTGCTGGGATTACTTGATACCTTGTTCATACATTTAGGTGCTTTCAGGCGTAATTCGGTTGGCGACTCGGTGATGACCCTAGTGGCTGTCATGTTCAATTTCGCTATGTATGCGCTTTTTATTGGTGTTCGCATTCAGGTGGCATCAGATTATCGTGTCGGCGCGCTCCAGTTGTCTGCTGGAATTGTGGCAGCGCTCCTGCTGTTTGGTGTAGAGGTATTCTGCATTTTCTTGGCATTTGAAATGCGCGATTTTTCTCTCGTGAGTTCCGTAAGAGAAGAGCGCATCTTTGCGCATAAGGCTGATCTTCTTCAAAAATACTTGCATAAAAAATGGCCTCGCGAATGTGGGTCACCTCATGGTGTCATAGGTCGAGGTAGGCGACGCGCTTTTCGTTGTGGAGGTTCAACCAAAATGTTTCGTGCTCACAAAATTGATTGAGGTTGATAATCAGGGATTTCTGTCTGTTGCGGGAGCGGCTGTGGGGTATGCTCGGTGCTGGTTGGATTCCCATGCTTGCACCATTTTGTCTCGTGTTCCACTCCTCTTTGGCCTGCAGTTGCTGTCGTGTCCGCACTTTCCGCTTCTATATCGAGGGGTAGGGGGTGTGAGGGTAGAAATTTCTCGGAGGTGTCGAGTTTGGTATTGATTTTGGAACTACCTCCGGAAATACTAAGGAGTTCTTGCTGGGCGCTGCTGGCTATCTAGGAATCACGTCGGCACGGTTTTTTATTGCCCCACAGTCGACTCTGATCAGGTATGGGAACATTGAGTCGACAATTATTCTCTTATCAGAACTGCGTTATGTGTGTCTTCGGGAGGGGAAGAAGGGAAAAATGCTGGATATCATCACCAAGTATGATAACATCACTGTGAATTTCGAGGCGTGGGCCACGGAGGATGCACGCAACGACGAGGTCCGCCGTGTGGCGGATTTGCTGATGTCTTTCGTCAATCTTCCTGAGGAGGAACGGCGCTCCATGCCTGAACTTCAGCAGATCGAGACCCGTCGTGAACTCTTGGAGATCGAGACAGTCGCGTAACTGCAATGGTGCGGTTGGTGAGCGTCGTTGATTTCGTTTTTCGCCGGTGTTTCGTTTGTGGGGTGGGGTGAAGATCTGGTGATCTGAGAAGCGAGTGCGCGTGTGGTGCTGGGGTAGGTGTGGTGTTTAGTGGCCTTGGGCTTGTTCGGCGTCGTCGGTGAGGTAGGTGATGATGCGGACGAGGTCGTAGGGGTGGGAGGTCTCGGTGGTGGTGATGGTGCCGTCGATGGTGTGCCAGGTGGTGTCGCCTTGGGGGCGGTAGCGGGTGGTCCAGGTGGTGGTCAGGGTGGTGGTGACGTTGGTGGCGGTGTGCTGGTAGTGGTGGGTGACGGTCTGGTTGGGGGTAGGGGTGGCCGGGGTCGGTGGTGGTTGTGGTGGTGCCGTCTCCCCAGTTCCAGGTGTAGGAGGTGGGGTGAACCTCGACGTCGATGGGGGTGCCTAGGATGGTGGTGGTCTGGTGTCGGGGGTGGGGTCGGTGTAGACGATGAAGGCCTTGGAGATGACGACCTGTGGTCCTGGGGGTTGGCGGGTGATGCCTGAGCCGGAGGCGATGAGAGTGGCGGCCTCACGAGTCGTAATCGTGATGACTCTTGGCTCTGAGGGGGCTTCCGACTCGACCGCAGGTTCTGGTTCGGGCTCTGGCTTACACACTGCATGCATCTTCTTGTTCTCATCCTGATAGGTTCTGCAACCGCGATGCGGTGTTGCCAGTTTGGTGTTGCTGTCCGGAGTACTGCACCTCTGTCTCAGACGATGCAGGTGACTCGCTGTTCGGCGTCTGGAGGCTGAGGCTGTGTCACAGTTTCACGACGTTCCCTATGAGTGACGACATGATTATCGCCAGACTCCGCTCCCCAGCTTACGGCCGCCCCAGAATCTTGAGAAGTGCCAGGATTGCTTGCAGCTACTGGTGATAACACTGCTACGCAGGCTATTGCTAACATAGTGACACGATGATGGAGGCTCATTTATTCAGCACCTCAACCCCGCCGACCATCCAGCGATTTCCGTTGTGTCGTATCGCGAAGTCCAGGACTTTAGTTGTGCTTTGGATTCGGAGATTGTCGGAGCTTTCCTCCTCCCGGTGGGACACTATCTCTCCTTGATTTGCAGTGACGTCTCAGTTCGTTGTAGTCGTATCCTTCGATTTTCTCCTAGTACGTGTAATTCGTGATTTCTTGGTCCCACTTGTCGGCCCAGCCACCGTTCTGGTGGAGTTTGCGGCCCTGATTCATCACGGATTGGCAGAACTGGCAGCGGTCGTCGCCTCGGCGGCGAGTTCGGTGGTGTTGCCGGTCATGTAGGCGTAGCGGTAGAGCTCGAGAAAGTACCACGCCGTCAGCGTCGCCCCTCACGTCTGGTCATTCATCTGCTCAGGCTCTCCGGTGCGGGTTCGGCCAGCGGCGCGCGCTGGCGCGCAGCTCGGGGTCAGGGCGGCTCGGGAGGCGGTCGCTGAGGCGTTGGCGTCGGCGATGCCCTTCTCAGCCCGGCACAGCAGCCGATCGCGCTGGCGCTGGCCTCGGTCTTGGTGTCCTTCACCGAGCAGGCCGCCACCCCCCAGCGCCAGCACGCACACCGCCACCAGCCCAGCCACACCCCTGCGACGCCCGACACGAGAACCAGACCACCCCTCAACACTCCCCGACAGCGCATCCGCTCCACGCGCTCACTGGAGCCGCTGGGTTCCAGGTGGGCGTGACGGCCTTGCGTTACGGGGCGCTGCTCCGACGCCGCCTGGCCGGGGTCGGTTGCAGGCTGCCTCGCCCCCGCGGGCGCAGCAGGTCGTAGGGACGCACTCATCACGGAAGCCTCCTCGCCACCGAAACAACTCCTCACACCGCCAGGCCGGGCGACACTGCCCGTCCGAGCGGTGCATTGACATTACCCGCTCACACGCCCCCACCACCAGACCTTGAAGCCATCCTGTGGAAAACCCCTGATGCTCGTGCACCAGCCTCGTCGCTGCCTGCCCGGCTCACCTCTCACAGGCCGGGGCCTCGGGACCACCCCTGGTGAGCGGTCCTGAGGGCCCCGAGGCATCCGTGCTCGCGGCTGCGCCCGCTGCGCCACGCCGTCCACGCCGTAGCGGCAGCGCCGTCGAGAGTGGCGTCAGAACTGCTGCTGGTCCGCGCCGTAGTGCGCTGGGTGCGCCGGGAACCGGCCTGCAGGAGCACGAGCGCCAGCGGCGCCACCGGCACGATCGCGAAGAACACGGTCACCCACACCGCGCTGAGGCCGAGCATCTCGTGATGAGCAGGACCGCGGGGCAAGGATCGCCACGATGACGAAGGCCGCCAAGGCCCCGACCACCGGCCGCACCCGCCTCGGTGCCAGCGCGGGCTCAGCGCCAGCGCAGTGGGGAGGACCAGGACGTAGGCGGCGCCGGATCACCAGCACCATGAGCGGTGCAGACGGCCGCCAGCAGAGCAGCACCGCGGCGACGGCCTCCTGCCCGAGCTCCTCCTTCCAGCGCCGCGCCACGAAGTGCACTGCAGAGCCCAACCGATGAGGGTCCCGCCGGCGAACATCCCCACCAGCAGCGGGTTCGGCCCGAGCCCGCTCTCCGGCGCCCACTTCATCGCCATGGGCCCTGAGCTGCACCAGCCCCTGCCACGGCGGAGGCGAACGCGGCCCGCCACGTCAGACCCCACACGCTCCCCAGGACCCGCTTCCAGCGCAGGGACCGTGCCCGCACCGCGACGGCGCCGATCGCCGCGATGATGGCCAGGCACCCCACCCTCGTCCCGACCGTCGCCGGTAGCGCACTGTCATCCCCCGCCACAGCTGGAAGAAGTGGAGGTCGCCGTCGGCCGTCAGCGTGGGGCCTGCCCATCGAAGCGCCCAGGCCCGCGTGGAGGCCGAGGACCCGGTCACCGTAGTGTTGGAGGCTGAGCGGTCGACGTAGCGCGGGGCGTCGGTGGCGTGGTGGTAGTGCTCGGCCTTCCGATCGCCGCGATGTTGAGCACCGTGAAGCCTCGGGGATGAGCGCCGCCATGTCGAGTGGTGTTAGGCATGCGCGCGTACAGCGAGGGTAAGAGCGAGCCGGTCGCGGCTGCCCACGTGGCTGAGGAAGAGCCGGCGACGGCGCTGCTGTCGGGGAGAGGTCTCGAACACGAGCGCCGGACCGCTCGTGCCGCGCGCCTCGAGGTTGAGGACCAGGTCGACGTTCTCGTAGTCGGCGCGGTGGTGGCGCATCTCGTTGCGGGCGCCGATGAGGCCGATCTCCTCGGCGTCGGTGATGACGATCTTCAGCGAGTCTCTCGGCTGGCGCCCCCTCGGCCTTGAGGGCCTCGGAGCGTCTCGACGATGGCGGCCACGCCGTAGCCGTCGTCGGCTGCACCGGAAGAGGTGCCGTCGGTAGATCTGCTGATGGTCGCTCTCGTCCGCCTCGACCGTGGCCGAGTCGTAGTGGGCCATGAGCGCCACGGTGCGCTCGACTTCCCCGGCACGTCGACGACGATCGTGTCAGTCGGCGCGTCCTCGCGTTGCTCGCTTGCTCGGCGACATGCCGTCGAAGATCCTCTTGTCCGCCGGGTCGCTGAGATCGAACATCGGGTCGGAGTGCACGGGGGTGTAGCCGAGGTCGGTGAACATGCCGATGACGTCGTCGCGCGCCTGGTCGTAGCCTCGCGGCGCAGGACACTGTGGGGCTCGTCGGCGAGGCGGTTGATGGAGGCCGCGGCGCGCTCGGCGGAGAACCTGGTCGGGTCGGCGGTGGCTGGTGGGGGGAGGGCATGATGACGCCCAGGCCCGCCACCAGCATCCAGCAGGGCGGCGATCGGGGCCAGCAGGCGCCGGGCGAGACCGCGCGGGGAAACGGCGATCAGTCATGGTGTCAGCTTTCAGGACGTGAATTGGTGGTCGGTTGGGGTGGGAGGAGTGCCGGCGTCGCCTTCACGCCTTCCGCTCGACGTCGGCGGGGCCAGGACCCCGGGGCGCGGCGTGGGGGAGCGAAGGTGACGCCAGATGTGGGCGGCTCAGGCCTTGGGCCAGGCGACGACCAGGCAGACGGCGACGAAGGCGATAGTCAGCGCCACCTGCGTCCAGCCGAGCCAGGCCCGGCGACGCGGCAGGGTGGGCAGATCCGGCCACAGCGTGATGCCCCGACGATCCCGTACAGGCCGCAGCGACGCCGCCGCCAGGATCCAGGTGGGCACGTGCGCCCAGGGCCCCGAGGCCGCGGCCGCCGCCAAGCAGGCGAGGAGCGCGGACACGCGGCAGACCACCGCCATGCGGCTGGGGGCGCTGCCGCGCGGGCGGCCGTGCAGGCCCATGACCAGCGCCAGGATGGTGAAGATGCCGAGGATCGCGCCCTGAAGCAGCATCTCGGTCGGCACCGGCAGCGCGCCGACGAGGCCTTCGCCCGTCGGTCGAGAGCGCCGCAGCGAGCGCGGCGGCGGTACCGTCCGTGTTCTGTCGGTGAGACCAGCGACGGCCTCGCCCCGAATCCTTGTCGATGGCCAGGTGCGTCATGTACCCATCGTGGTGCCGCCGTGGCTGATGATCGTGTGCCCGTCGACGACGTCGGTGTACCAGGTGTAGCCGACCCTCTCGCCCGGCAGCTGGAAGCCGGCCAAGACCTCCGCGGGCCACCGCGCCTCCTGAGGAGCAGCCCCTGCTGGGACGGTGCTGGTCAGGACCGCCTGGGCGTAGCGGGTCGCGTCCTCCGGGTGCTCCACACCGGCGCTGGCTGGGTTGGAGCCCGGGCCGCTGAGCGACTGGCCGCGGCGCCCATTGGCCTGGACCCGTGGATGGCGCCGTCGGGAATCTCCGGCTGGCCGGCGGTGAGGGTCGTGCTCCATGCCCAGGGGTGTGAAGAGCCGTTCTGAGATGTAGGACTTCCAGGAGTCGGCCCCGGCGGCGCGCCTGAGGGCCTCACCCAGCAGCGAGATGCCCAAGTTGGAGTAGGCGAACTCGCCGCGCTTGCCCATCTCGGTGGTGCGGGTCTTCTCGATGAGCTGGTCGGCGCTGTCGGTGAGGGGTTGAGTCCCAGAATGTCGCCTCGCAGCACGAACCGCCTCAGGTCCTGCGAGGGACACCCGGGATGCCGGAGCGATGCGAGGCGAGCTCCTCCAGGGTGGCCGCTGGCCGGGGTGCCGGCGAGCTCGGGAAGGTGGACAACGGGTCGCTCGCCTGACCTCGCGCGCGCGCGATGGCGCGTCGGCCAGGAGCTGGCTGGCGAAGGTCTGCGTGATCGAGCCGATCTCCGTGGGTGTGGTGGACGTGTACTGCTGGCCGGAGGCGGCGGTGCCGATGCCGGCGTGGCGGGCGCCTCGGTGGTGATGACGGAGACATGGATGCCTCGGGCCCGGTAGTCATCGGGCAGAAGGCTGATGACCCGCTTGGCCAGGTCCTGTCTCCTGTGATGGAGGAGGTGTCGGCCTTTCGGCGCGTGCGGCCCGACGGCGAGGACCGCCAGGGCCAGGCAGGCCGCCAGGACCGCGCAGGCCCAGCGGGCAGGAGACCGTGGCCGGATGGAGGCTGTGGGTCTGACCTGCTGCGACGGAGGGTGGGAACGGTGGAGGGAGAGGTGTTGCGTCATGCGATCAGGTTGTCGGAGCGTGATCGCCCACACGATCCAGCCACCTTTAGTCGCTCGATGTCGGGTCAGCCCGACAGAACAATGACGGTCCACGAGTAGCGAGGGTCGGGCAGACGGGGCGTCCCGTCCGGATCCGGGGAGAAGGGCAACGACGCCGGCGAACGGCCTCCCTATGCGGTCTCCAGGCGCAGAGGGTCTTGAGAGGTGGGGAGGTCCAAACCGGAGACACAAAGGCGGACGAGTACGAGCGCGCCTGACAAAACCGCGTGATTCAGCGGTTCGCATCGCTGGGTGAAAAAGTGGTTGGCTCCTTTGTGTCCGATTTGGACACCGTGCTCTACAGCAAGTGAAACCCTCTGCGTTGTGTCTCTGGACATGGGTGATAGTTCTGTGTCACGACATGGGTGACACTGATGGGTCCTGGGAGGCCAGAGGCTGACGGATGCTCCAGTTGTCCACAGGGTGACGGCGGCCGGGTTGCGGCCACTCCGCAAGCGGGCGGCAATGAGTCCCATGAACACCATGGACGCTGAGCTGCTTGCCGCGGTGCGCGGCTGCTACGGAGCGGTACGCATGCGGGATCTGGAGCTGACTCGCACCCAGCGCCGTCACCTCGCCTCGCTGGTGAGGACCGGTGAGCTCATTGCCCATGAGCATGGGGTTGTCGGTATCCCGGGTGCTGAGCGCGCCGTTGTGCTGGCGCGCATTCATGGAGGGCTCCTCACCTGCCAGGCCGCTATGCGCTACTACGGGCTGCCCGTGGCTCAAGGGGACGAGCAGGTTCATCTCGTGGTTACGGCAGGCAGGCGATTCTCGACTGTCGGGCGGGAGGTGCTCCATGCAGGCCGATATCGGACTCGTGTATCGCCAACCTCATACCCGGTTCAGCCGCTCCCGGAGGCGCTGGCTCGTTTCCTGCGCTGCCATGTCCAGGACGACTCTCCGCTCATTGCTCTTGATGCAGCACTTCACGATGAGCGCGTTACTGCCGAGCAGGTTCGGGACCTGCTGCGCGGCCCCGGTTCGGCGCGGGCGCTCGCACGACTCGAACGTGCCAGCGACCGGGCTCGTTCTCCGTTGGAGACGTTGGCGCGAATGGACCTGCATGCTGCAGGACTGAGCTTCGAGGACGGGGTGGAGATTATGGCGTCGGCGAGTGGACCTGGTGGTCGAGGATGGGTGGTTGGAGCTCGACGGCTACACCTACCACTGCGACGAGTACCAGTTCGGCCTCGACCGATGGCGCGACCGCCGGCTTGTTGCCCGCGGCTTCCTGCCGCTGCGCTTCACGAGGAAGGATGTCTACGCGCATCAGGTCGTTCCGGACGTGCAGAGGGTCTTGAGGCGGTGGGAGTGTCCAAATCGGATACAAAGGCTGCAACGAGCACTGAGGTGCTTACAGAACCGCGTGATTCCGCGGTTCGTGTGGCTCGATGAAAATGGTTGGACCCCTTTTGTCTCCGATTTGGACACGAACCTCCCTCGAGGGGCGCTTCCACAGTTCCGGTGATGCCACTTCGCCGGGGACGACAGGGGGTCGGCGGCAATGATGTCGGGGTACATGGGTCGTGCGGCGAGTGAGCGCGCGCGGAGATGAGGGACACGCCCCGGCCTCATCCCCAACACGCCGGGTGAGGGGTCTGGAGCGTGCTCGGGTCCTCGCCGCGACCCCGATGGTCCGCGCTGCCGGCCCAGCTGCATCCGCGGGATCGCGCGAGAAGGTGTTGCCTATCGAGACAAAAGTCCTTACCTCTATCGCAATATGTTGTGGTCTAGATACAATCAAGATACAAGATGATGTGGCTCAATGCGGCTCTGCAGTGTATGCGGGCGTAGGGTCGGCACCGGCGCCGCCGACCGACCCGCTCTCAGCAGGTAGTGCGCAGTCGCTGGCGGCGCCGGGAAGAACCGGCCCCATCCACGCTCGACAGGGCCGCGAACAGGAACGAGAAGGACCATCGGAGAGACCTGTGCTCGAGAACCACCCGCCCCCACCGACACTACACCCGAGCCCCGTCGACGGCCCGGCTCTTGACCCGGTTGCCGTCCCGCCTCCGATCCGAGTCTCGTGGCCTGCGGCTCTGGCCGACTCGGCGGTCGCCCGCGGCGGCGCCCCACCGTGGACGCCATCGCCACCATCACCGAGTACCTGGACCGCTCGACTGGCGCGTCAACGCCAACGCCAACCAGGGCTACTCCCTGGGCGGGATGATGCTCAACACCTCCAGCAAGGTCGTCGCCAACTACTGGCTCAGCCAGCGTTCAGCGGCCGTGCCGCCGGCCAGGCTCACCGACGATGCGGGACCTCCACATCCACGACCTGGACATGTTCGGCAGGCTACTGCGCCGGCTGGTCCCTCAAGGACCCCTTCAGCAGGGCTTCAACGGCGTCCCCGGCGCCATCGCCGCTGGCCCCGCAGAGCACTTCCTCCGCCGTCGGACAGATCGTCAACTTCCTGGGCACCCTCCAGAACGAGTGGGGCCGGGCGCCCAGGCCTTCTCCTCCTTCGACACCTACTGGCACTCTTCGTCCGCCTGGACGACATGACCTACGCCCAGGTCAAGCAGTGCAGTGCAGGAGCTCATCTTCAACCTCATCGTCCCTCGCGCTGGGGCACCCAGACGCCCTTCACCAACCTCACCTTTGACTGGACCCTGCCCCCTGCGGACCTCGCTGACGAGCACCCCTCATCGGCGATGACGTCGCGACTTCGTCTACGGCGACCTCCAGGCGGAGATGGACCTCATCAACCGCGCCTTCATGGAGGTCAGTGACCGAGGGCGACGCCGAGGGGCGCGTCTTCACCCTTCCCCATCCCCACCTACAACATCACCCGCGACTTCGACTGGGACGCCCCAACACCGAGCTCCTGTTCACCATGACCGCGAAGTACGGCCTCGCCCTCACTTCCAGAACTTCATCAACCCGAGCTCGACCCCGGCATGATCTCCGCTCCATGCTGCGTCGTCTACAGCTCGACCTGCGCGAGCTGCTCAAACGCGGCAACGGTCTGTTCGGCTCGGCCGAGCAGACCGGGTCGGTCGGCGTCGTCACCATCAACATCGGCCCGGTCTCGGGTACCTCTACGCCGACGCAGGCCGCCCTGACCGCCCGGCTCGACGAGCTGCTCGAGATCGGTCGCGACACCCTCGAGCTTCCGCGCACCGTCATCCAGCACCACATCGATGCTGGTCTGTTCCCCTTCACCAGCGGTACCGGCAGCCTGGACAACCACTTCTCCACCCTGGGCGTCAACGGCATGAACGAGATGGTCCGCAACTTCACCCGACGACGCTCATGACCTGACCGACCGCGCGCAGCACGCATGTGCGTACGCCTCCTGGACCACGTGGGGACAAGATGGTCGAGTTCCAGGAGGCCACCGGCCACCTCTACAACCTCGAGGCCACGCCGCCGAGGGCACCACCTACTCGCTTCGCCAAGGAGGACCGCAAGCGCTACCCCGGCATCCTCCAGGCCGGTACGGAGACCAACCCCTACTACACGGAATCCTCCCAGATCCCCGTGGGCTACCGATGACCCTTCGAGGCCCAGGAGATGCAGGAGGAGCCCAGACCAAGTACACTGAGGCACCGTCCTGCACCTGCATACATGAACGAGCGCATCTCCTCGGCCGCGGCCTGCAGGGCGAGGTCGTGCCGTTCCCCGACCACCTTCCGCACGCCCTACATCACCATCACGCCGACCTTTCTCCATCTGCCCCGTCCACGGCTGCACTCGTGGGCGAGCACCCACCCGCGACAAGTGCGCCGAGCCCACCCGGAGGCCGAGCCGGTCGAGTGCGAGGTGTGGACGCGCGTCATGGGTTACTTCCGCCCGGGCGCTCCTTCAACATCGGAAAGAAGGCGAGTACGCCTGAGCGGCGGATGTTCACCGAGTCGCCGCCGGCGGCCACGGCCCGGCCGTCTCGCGCCTGAGCGCGGTCAGCGCCTGAGAGGACCCGACCGAGACCGCTGGGCGCCGTTGGATGATCCAGGACGATGCCCAGCGGCTCTGGTGTTCTGACGACAAGACGTGAGGAGCCGCCGTGCACCTCCTGCCGAGAAGCTCACAGGCCTCCCCACCCGTTCCGGCAGTGGGGAGAACCCCTACCACCGACCCGCCGACGACCTGGCGACGCCGGGCTCGTCCCCATGAGCACGGTCGACTGGCCCGACCACCTGACCGCGACCGTTCTCGCAGGGCTGCCCCTGAACTGCTTCACTGCCACAACCGGGACCATCCCACCCTGCACTCCCGGCCGGTGGCCGGGAGGACGCCTGCTGCGCCGTCGGCGCGGGCTGCTCGACTGCGTCGTCCTCACCGCAGGCGAGGCCTGCGCCAGGACGCCCTGGCCGACGCCGCCCGCGAGGTCATCGACATGGGCTTCCAGGTGGGGCTGCACACGGCCGGGCCCTACCCACGGCGGCTGCGCGACATGGTCGGGGCCGGACTCGTCGACTGGGTGGGCTTGGACATCAAGGCCCCGCCCGAGCACTCGGGCAGGTGGTCGGGCCGGGAGGGACGCGGCTCGAGGGTCTGGGAGAGCCTGAGGTGCTCGTCGAGGCGGCTGGCCGCGGTGAGCCGGACTCGAGGTGCGCACCACCGTGGTGCCTGGGACGTGACGGCCGACGACGCCGTCGAGGTGGCCCGGCGGGTGCATGCTGCGGGGCCTCGGGTCTACGCCTCCAGCAGGCCCGCTGCAGAGGGGACGAGCGGCGAGTTCGACGTCGTGGCGCCCGGCTGGGACGGGCGTGCAGCGCGCGGCCGAGCGCATCGAGGTCCTGGCTGGGACCATTTCACCCTACCGTCCGGCGTAGGGCAGCCGCCGTGGGGAGCGGTAGTCCATGGTTGGTGGCGGGCGCGCTTCAGCCTCGAAGTTATGAGCTACGACATCCCGATCTTTGAACCGGACTCCGCGACCGACGAGGACTTTCCCCGGTGGTGGAAGCAGGTGGTCTCCTCAGTGGACGAGCCGTACGACTTCAGCACCATCGAAGGCTCCACCCCGGCGATCAGGGCCTTCTACCGAGACATCATCCGCACCTTCCCTCCGTTCAACGGCCCCGACGCGCTGAGTGACGAGGAGCTCGAAGAGCGGGAGGACAAGGGGCTGCCGGTCGCCGACTACACCATTGGCGCCGACTACATCTACATCAGTGTCGGCTGGTCGGACGCGAACGCGCTCGTCAAGATCGTCGGCCAGATGGCCTGGACGCAGCGACTCGCGGTCGCCTACGTCAGCGAGGACAGCTCGATCTTCCGGCCGTAGGGGAGGGCCCGACGCTGCGCCTCGATCCTTCGACCCGGATCCACGCCCGCAGCCACAACGTAGTACATGTAGAACATTTTTCGTATTCTCGTGTCATGAGTGCAGCGGGTGTGCCGGTTTCTCCGGGGAGCAGGACTGTTGGACTGCGGGAGGTCAATCAGCAGGCCGGGCGGGTCTACCGTTAGGTCGAGTCCAGTGGTGTGCCTGTGACGGTCACCGACCGTGGCCGCCCGATCGCCCGGATCGTCCCGATCCGTGATGACGAGTCCTGGTACGAGCGGATGGTCCGTGAGGCAAGGTCCGTCCGGCGGCAGAGCGATCAGGGCGCTGCCCGCCAGGCGGTGGAGGCGCCCTGAGGGTTTCGACCTGGAGCAGTTCCTCTGGTGATCGCGAGGGAGGACAGGTGATCTACCCGATACTCGGTGGCGCTGCTCTCCCTCCTCGGCCAGTCCGGAGCCGATGAGGCTGCGCGGCTCATCTTGGATGCCCGCGCGACAGAGGGGCTGGTGTCCCTCGTCTGCTCCAGGTGGAGATGGCGCGGGCGGCGCATCGGGAGCACTTCGATGTCGGTGTGGTCGATGAGTTCATCGCGGGGTGGAGCTCATTGAGATCGGTCCGGACGTCGTGTGAGCGCGCCAGTGCGCTGACCGGTGAGTTCAACCTCTTGCGCCATTCACTTGGCGACCGCGACGTTGCTGGACGATCCTCGTCACCCCTGTCACGGTTCTGACTCATGATGCCCGCCTGGCCGACGCCGCCCGGTCCCGGGAGTGGGCGTCACCGACCCGCTGGCTCCCGCTGAGCACCCGGTAGACCTCGAAGGGCAGGCGCGGGTTGCGCTCCTGGTAGGCGTCCGGCCCTGCGTGGCTGACGTTGATGACCAGGAGCACCTCCACGTCCCTGACCGACGAAGAACTCGCTGCCAGCGCCTCGGCGTCGTCGCCGTTCATGGGGCCGGCTGCCAGCCCGACGGCGCGAATCGCCTGGATGACGTAGGCCGTCTGAATCAGCGCTGAGGTGCGCCCACCGTGCCCGCATCTCGCCCGCCCTCCTCCAGCACAGCCGCTGGTAGCGCTCGCCGCGCGGGTGCAGCCGCGGCAGGGACCCGGCGAAGGACCGATCGGGCCGCGCAGACGAGGGTGAGAGGCGCCCCTGCGGCCTGCTCTCGATTGCCGCTGGGAAGACAGGGCAGTAGCCGTTCCGGGCTGCCGCCGACTGGATGGCTACCACCTCAACGGCTGGGCGTTGACCGCCGTCGGCGCCCACTTGGCCAGCGCTCGTGGATCGCCCGCAGCTGGGCGTCGGTCACCGGCTCGTCGGTGAAGGTGTAGCGGTACGTGCCCGCTGAACAGCAGCGGAGGCGTCCGGACCCCGGTCAGGACGGACCTCGCCGGGCACGGGGCCCGGAACTGAACGGGGAGACGACCGCCATGCTCCGATTGAAGCACGTGCCGTCTCCCGGGGCGGAAGTTGTCCCGGCAAAGAAGCCTTTTGCTGTCCCTCGCCCTGCTCGCCTCGACCTCCTGACTCCGGCCCTCGCAGCGGGTCTCCGTCGTGCAGGCGATCCGTGTGGTTGTGAGAGTGGGCGCTGTGAGGGCCTGAGCTTTCTGCTGCTCGAGAAGTAGCCGTTCTTCTCGACGGGAGGGTGAGGCTCCGGGCCGAGCGCCGTGGGGAATGAGGCAGGAAGTTATGGATGAGAGTGCCGCTCGCGCAAACGCTTGTGCTCCCGCAACGCCTGGATACCCTCCCCTCGGGATGTGTGGATGGGGCTCGACTGAGGGTGTTGGGTGGGTGCAGATCCCCATTCTCACAGGCGTAAAATTGAGGAGCAGTAAGTTAATGACTGCGACGTCATTTCGTTCACGTTGCTGGTGGAAATGTTGTGTATCGATCCAATTGCGTTTTGCGGCGGCGTGAGTTATCGCTGCTTTTCGAGTGCTTCAATTCTCTTGGCTAGCCGTTTACCATCCCTTCTCGTTACTCGAGGCTTTCGTGAGCACGCCCATTTTGCCCCCTATTTCTTTCAAATTTCCCCGTACCTTTATGGTGACAGTTTCTTCTTCGACGTCGCGGCGCCAGAGGATGGTGGTGAGGTCGGCGTCTGCGGCTCTGGCCATGGCGGCCTGCGCCGGTCTGGCCGGGTGCGGGGTTCCGTCCGTGGCTGACGATGCGGGCTCACCGGCGCCGTCGCTGACGGTGATTGCTTCGCCGTCGCCGTTACCCACTCCGACTCCATCTCCCTCTCCGTCTCAACTCCTGAGTCCCACCCCGTCCCCGACACAGAGTCCTACGCCTGCGCCGTTGCCGATTCCAACGACGCAGGCCCCGACGCCGGAGCCTCCAGCGCCACCTGCAACGCAGGGAGCCTGAGTCGACACCGGAGGAGAAGACGGAGGCTGGCGGTGGCGCGGCGGCTTCCCGCTCCCGTTCCGGAGCCGAAGCAGGAGATCACTTACTATGACAACTGCACGGCGGCGCGGGTTGCGGGTGCTGCGCCGTTGTACCAAGGTGAACCTGGCTATCGGCCTGCGCTGGATCGGAGACAAGGATGGCATCGCCTGCGAGATCAAGTAAGGCCCCGTCGACGCCCGCCGTTCTAGAACGGTGTCGGCGTAAGAGTCATCCACTTCAGTCCATGATGCTTCGTTCGCAACGTTCAGACGTCGCGAACGAAGCACATCGATTTGGAACGAGTCGGCGGGGCCACGTTTGAGGCATGGATGTTTGCTCACATCGCGCAAGGTGAGGTGGCGCGATGCGAGCGGAGGTCAACTACGTGCAGACGGGATTCTGCGGAGCACTCAAGTTCCTCGTGCCGCGCAGACGAGCTGTTCCCAAAACAACCAAGACTTCACCGATGTCGCATCAGGCGGCTTGGCTTGAATGAACTGATTCAGCGTGACGGGCTGATGTTCAGCTGTTTGAACGTCTCAGGCCGCAGACCGGCCCACTCGTGAGACCGCTCGGACAGCGTCTGCTGCGGTCGGTGCCTGAATCTGTGTTGTCCAGGCACCGATGGCCACTTCCAGGTGTCGCCGGCCTGGCAGGACCGCGACAGGCTCTCGCTGACCATCCTTAGTTGTGCCGATGACGGTGAACCAGGCGGGGCTGCCGAGGCGGTGGAGCAGATCGGCGCCTTCCGGCTCGGCGGCGAGATGATCCATCACGACATTGAGTGCGGCTCTCCAGGTCTGCATTTCAATCCCTGTCTCGGCGTGTGCGCGCAAGAGGTCGGCGACAAGCAGCATGATGTCGTCTCGAGTGGCGTCGTTCGTGGGGTGCCAGTGCTTGCCGATGATGGCGGCGAGGCGATCAGCGTGTTCAAGCACCGCCGCCTCGGCTTCAGTCGCGATGTCTCGTGGATGGATCATGATGGACTCCTTCGAGTGGTGAAAGCCCATTCTCTGGAGTGGTGTGTAGCTTGCTGGAAGCTTTGGGTCTACCCGACTGTTTGTTCCTCTGCCCGGAGGAAGTCTTTGAAGTGCTCGGCAAGGCGGTCACCATCAGGGTGCATCTGTTTGGAGGCTGGCACGTGCGTGAGGGAGCGGCCGTCGAATGTCAGTAAACCGGTTTTGCAGGTGCGCAGTCTCGATACGCTTTGCTCTTTGTTGCCGCTACGGATGCGGCGGTTGGCGTCGATGCCGAGGAGATGGCGATCGTAGGCGGTGTGGTGGAGTCTGCATAGCGCCAGACCATTGCTGACTTCAGGGACCCTGCTTCCTGGAGTCGGCGATGATGTGCGAGCTTCGAGGAGCTGTGCATGTGGAAGGTCGCAGATTGCGCAGGAGATCTGATAGGCGCTAAGTACGTGCTCCCGGAAGTCGTGCTGATGGATGCGTGCCTTCGTCCACCTGGAAACGTACTTCTCGATCTGCCCAGAGTTTCTGTGATCTGAAGTAGGTGATGTCGTCTCATCGATGGCGATGATGAACTCTGCGTTGCGAATGTCAATATCGACGATGTAGGCCGAGATCGAGGGTAATAAAAGAGGGTTGACTTTGTCGGTTTTCACCCCACGTAGCCGGCCAGTGGGTACTTTTTGGTCTGCAGCCACTTTCATCGCGTCGTTCGCCCACTGTATTGTGGCTGAAAATTTGTAGCGAAGCAGTCCGTCGTCATCGATCCGGTCGGCGTATGGTGCTTCTTTTCCGGGAGTAGGAGCTGCGGTCTTGAATGTTAGAGCGGCCTTTAAATTCGAGGCTTCCAGATTCCTTGGGATTGATGGGTGAGACGGAAATGAGTACGTGCCAGGAGAATCCGTCCATTAGTTCCTTGTGGGTGAAGAGTTCGTGACCATTCATTTGCTGTGATTCGAACCACTGCATGGCGGCGAAGTGTGCGTCGCGCTCCTTCAGGAGTAAAATTCCCGGTCCACAATGGCTTCCCTCATGAAAAGAGCAGGTGAGAGATGGGGTTGACGCCTGCCCGCGGTGGCAGAGTCTCTTGTGAGAGTATAGCGTGTCGGAACGACGCTGAGTGATCCGGATTTGCTTACCAAGTGATAGGAGAAATTCTTACTTGTTACCCTCCGCTTTAGTCAGCGGCGTCGCCCAGGAGGATGGCCATTGCGGAGTCGAAATCGCCAGCGTCATGGTCGCTGGGCCGGTGCTGGGCCAGCGGTCCCCAGACCCCGGAGCCGTCAGACCGTGGTTCGATGAAGTGCTCAGCTGCTTTCCTAGACTGGCTGCGTGCCAGTCCCTCAACGTCCCACCGCGCCACTCGCCGCTTGGACGCGCTATCACGGACCGACCGTGGTTGTTGTCGGCCTGGGCACCATGGCCGGCTTTCACCGACTCCATCCAGGCACGCCCAGGTAACGGCATTGCTTGTCATGGCTGGGCTCGTTGTCACCGCCCTGTGGCTGCGGCGGCGCGACCAGCGTGCCCACGAGCGGCGCCTGGCACAGGAGTCGGCTGCGCTCGCCGTCGCAGAGGATCGCCCTCGTCATCGCCCGCGAGCTGCACGACGCCGTCTCCGGCAGCCTCGGCGCCATCACCGTGCGCTGCGCCGTGGCCCAGCGCCTCGAGACCAGCCCCCGACGGGTTACGGGCCGCACTCGACCACGTCGAGACCGCCTCCCGTGAGGCCACCGACGCACTGCGACGCATGCTCACCGTCCTGCGAGACGAGCATATCGTCCTCGACGCCCGGGGCGGTGGCGACGGTCCCTGCGGGAGCTCTGGGCGACGTACCGCTTCCCGAACTCACTCTCATCAGCAACCTCGCCGAGAGCCTTCGGGAGCCGATCGGCAAGGCCCGCCGCACCGGCGTCACCGTCGATCTCGATGTCGATGCTATCGGCGCAGACGCGGACGTCGACCAAGCCGCGACGATGACCGACGGTCTCCGGCTCCGACGGGTCAGGCCGCTGTCCGGGTCGTCGCCGAGGCCCTGGCCAACACGGCCCGCCACGCCGGCCCCACGCGCGCCCGCGTCACTCTCCGGCAGGAGCCGGGACGGCTGCGCATCGCCATCGCCGACGACGGCCCGGTCCCCGAATGGGAGCCCCACCCCGGGGCAGGGCAGGGGCTGCGCGGACTTCACGAGAGCCTGACCCCGCTCGGCGGAACCCTGACCGCAGGCCCCCGCGCCGACGCCCCCGGCTTGCACATCGAGGCGACGCTGCCCGTCGAACCCATGGGAGGCCCCATGACCGAGGCCGTTCCAGGGCCGGAAAGCGCCCCCATTCGGGTCCTCATTGCCGAGGACCAGGCCCTCCTGCGCACCACGCTGGCCGCCCTGGTCGAGGCCGAGCCCAGTATGAGCGTCGTCGGCCTGGCCGAGGACGGCGTCCCGCGGTCTCCCTGGCCGCCGAGCTGCGCCCTGACGTCATCCTCATGGACATCCAGATGCCGGGCCTGACCGGCATCGAGGCCACCAGTCGTATCTGCGCCGACCCGACGCTCGCGGCCACGCGCGTCCTCATCCTCACCATGTTCGAGGTCGACGACTACGTCCTGGGCGCTCTGCGCGCCGGTGCCTGCGGCTTCTGCTCAAGGACGCCGACCCGCAGGCTCGTCGACGCCGTGCGCACCGTCCATGAGGGACAGTCGCTGCTCAGCCCCCAGGTACTGGCCCGTCTTGTGAACTGCATGCCACGCACAGCATCGGCTGGCGCCTCCTGTAGCTCCTGGGCCAGTAATGTCGAGGACCTCACGCCCCGACAGCGTGAGGTGCTGCTGCTCATCGCCCGGGGCCTGTCCAACAGTGAGATCGAGGTCGAGCTCGGTATCACCCGGGCCACCTGCCGCAGCCACATCACTGCGCTCCTGGCCCGCCTCGGTGCCCGCGACCGGGCTCAGCTCGTCATCGCCGCCTACGAGGCCGGCCCTCATCGCCCCCGCTGAGGCTGTTGCCCGCGACTCTGCTTGAGGCGAGTGGCGTCTTCGGCTGAAAAGTGTCCATATGGGACGACTTTGACGGCTCACTCGCACAAACAGAATTGTGTTTGTGCAGGTCAGGGCGTTTTGGGTAGTTGCGTTCCGGCGATCGGGGCATTCAAAGTCGTCCCATACGGACAAAATCTGCTCAAGAGCCGTCGCCGTTGTGCTTAAGTGCGGCTTGTCGACGGTGCTGCCGGAAACCGTCAGCGGGGTGCGATCGAGGGGGCCGCGATGCCGTGCCCTCGGGGACGACGCCGGCATGTCGTCTCCGAGGACACGGCTATCCGAGGAGCCTCCTCAGGGCTCCGTCGGGCTGATCTCACCTCCGCTCCGTGAACACCAGCCGGCGCTGCGCCACATAGCTGGCCACGTAGATGGCCCCGTCACCGAGAACCTTGGCGATCCCCAGCGGGATCCCGACCGCCGTGAGCGCCTTGAGTACCAGGTAGCTGGCCGCCAGCAGGCTCACCGCCAGGACCGTAGCCGCACCGCCGTGCCTGCTACGGTGCGCGCCGCCTCCGGAAGACGCGACGATTCATGAAGAAGTTCGCCGTCCCGGAGACCAGCCGCGCCCCGCCGACCGCCACCAGCAGGTTGCCGGTCGTTGCGAAGATGACCATGACACGCAGCCAGTCGATCGAAGCTCGCCAGCGATGCCCCATGAACCGCAGCAGCGGAGCAGATCCGTGCCGAGTCCTGCGAGTGGGCGGAAGTGGGAGGAGGTGTTGCCCGGCTCGTAGACCGTGGTGATCTCCACCTGCTCCACCACCAGCCCCAGCTCGTGGGCGCGCAGCAGGGCGGAGAGCTCGTACTCGTAGCGGTCGCCGGGAACCTCCTGCAGCCAGGCCAGCTGCCCGGCGGGTAGCCGCGCAGGCCCGTCTGGGTATCAGCCAGCCTCCAGCCGGTCGCGCCCCGGAACAGCAGGGCGGTCACGTCATTGCCGATCCGGCTGCGCAGCGGTACCGGCCCGAGAAGCGCCGCACCCCCAGGGTCATGTGCCCGGTCTCGCGCACCCTCGCGGCCACGGCCTCAATGTCCGACGGCGTGTGCTGCCCGTCGGCATCGGCGCACACACGTCGGCGTCGGGCCAGGAGGCGGCCGCGCGGGCCAGGCCCGTGCGCAGTGCCTGGCCCTTGCCCTGGTTGACCGGGGAGCTGACCACCTGGGCGCCCCGGGCGCGGGCAGCGGCGAAGAAGGGCGCGTACTGCGGCCCCGAGCCGTCGTCGACGACCAGCACCGCGCGGTCCCGGCGCGCCCCGCGCAGGCGGGCCACGAGCGCAGCCAGGCGCTCATCAGGGCTTAGTAGGCCGGGATGAGGACCACGAGCGTCACCGCCGCCCGAGGGTGGGGTGCACCACCGGCCCGCGGCGCGGTCCGGTTGCCCGCCGTCCGGTTGACGGAGGTCCGGTTCGCGGGGGCGATGACTCGCGGCAGGATGCGCGGCGAGATCTGAAGGGAGCTGTGTCGGTGCCGCTCATCTCAGGCTCCGTTCGCGATGTAGAGGATGTCGGAGGTGTCGCGCCTCGCCCCCGTTGGAGGGCTGGCTGATGATCGAGCCGTTGAGGGCTACATGGCCGACGAGCCGCCACCGTCGATGTTGTAGGCGCAGGCGCACCCCAGGTCGGCCATGATCTGGGCGAGCTCGGTCATGGTCACGCCGCGCGAGTAGCCCTCGCTGCGGCCGTCGACGACGACGAGCTTGAGGTGGTTCTTCTCCACCCACCCCACGGCAGTGCGCGGCTGCTGGCCCTGGATGGAGTGGTTGCCGACGTTCGTGTCCACCTCGACCTGGTCGATGCCGGAGAGCACCTTGGAGCCGTTGACCAGCGCCGGCCCGAAGGACAGCGTGTTCACACACCCGCGTCCAGAAGCGTCTGGGCCTTGGTGGTGGTCTCGTCGTAGACCTCCACGCGCCCGTCGCTGTAGAAGGCCATGCCGTCGCGCGTAAAGCCGCTGTCGCGGTAGATGACGCCGCTGCGGATGAGGATGCCGTCGCTGCGAGAGCCGTATGGTCGCCGTTGATGGCCAGGATCGCGTCGTGCTCGAGGCCATCGCGCTGGGCTTGGCGACGATGTTGGTGCCGTAGGAGTTGTTGGCGAAGGCGCTGCGCAGGTCGGTGGCGTTGGTGAGCTTGACGTCGGCCACGTAGGTGACGGTGTCGCTGCCCGAGCCGGTGGAGACCTGCTGGATCTCGATGCTCGTGTTGGACGAGGGAGTAGGAGCTGTCCCCGACCGTCACGTTCGTGGCTGGGGGTCGCGGAGGCGGCGGCGTTCTGCGCCTTGGCCTCCAGAGCGGTGACGTCGCCAACCTCGACGTGGTCGATGACGAAGCGGTTGAGCGCCCAGGCGCTGGTGCCGGTGGCGGCCAGCCCCAGGACGGCAGCGCCACCCAGGAGGAAGCGGCGGCGCGGGTGCTTGCTGGACGTCGAGGAGCGTCGCGCCGGCTGGATCGTGGTCCTGGCTGAACTGGGGCGGCTCGGTCGGGCTGAGGGTGTCGAGGCGCATGACTCAACCGTGTCGGCCCCGTGTATGCCAGACGTAGGTTGACCTGTGGGTCTCCTGTGAACCCGCAGCTGGTGGAACGACGCTGAGAATGCCGCCGCGTCAGGGCGTCAATACCCTGGAGGGTGAGAGTCCTGCGTAGAGATGGTCCCGGATATTGCTTCAACGAGGCTGGGACTAGGGCCTATGGTGAGGGTGGTCGCCGTCCTCGTCATGACGTTCAACAGGAAGATATCACTATGTTGTCTGCCCGAAACCTCAAAATTCTCCGGCTGGTCGCAGGGCTGCTCGCGATCACCTCTGCAGTCATAAATTTCACCCAGGGGAACAGGACGGTCGCGATCGTCTTCATCGGTGTCGGAGTCTATTTTTCTGGCCCAGGTGGCGTCATCGTCATCTGACGGCGGTGGTCGCCGTCCTCCGTCGGGCTCATGAGCGCCGTCGGGCCTCACTGCAGCAGTCGCATCCGTTCCGCTCGGCCTGCGGCGACTCGGCGCGAGCGGCAACACTGTGCCAACCTCCATGAATCCACCATGATACTTGTATGACCTTACTAAAAATTAGATCGTCTAACTGGCAGAAATTAACTGAGGTAGCCCTAAGGTCCTGGATGATTCGTCCCGCTCTCGCGTCACCGAAGGACTTCTATGCGCCGTCGTACCCTGCTCATGGCCCTCCCACTGACCGCCGTCCTCGCCAGCTGCGAGTCGCCTCCCTGCGCCGGCAAGGGCTCCAGCACCTCCGGTACCTCCAACGGCGGCTTCGAGGGTCACCGACATCGTCGGCCGCAGGTCACCTTCAGCGCCCAGCCCAAGAGGATCGTCCTGAGCGAGTCCCGCCACATCTACTCCTGGCATTCCTCAACAAGACCAACCCCATCGACAAGGTGGTCGCCTGGGGCGATGACCTTCAGAAGGCGCCCCCGACTTCGCGAGAAGATCCTCTCCGTCGCCCTAAGGCCGCCGAGCTGCCGAAGATCGGCAACATCACCAGGACGGCCTGCCCATCGAGACCCTGGTGAGCCACAAGCCCGACGTCTTCATCATGCGACCCTGGACGCCTACAACTCACGCCAAGGAGAAGGGCTACCCTCGAGAGCTGGACGGCCAGAAGATCACCTATGTCGTCACCGACTTCCGCCGCGACCCGGTCAAGAACACCGTCCCCTCGGTCACTCCCTCTATGGGCGCCGTCTCGACAGCGCAAGGAGGCCGAGGCCTTCGTCTCCTTCACAAGAAGCAGGGTCGACCCCATCGTCGCGAAGGTGAAGTCCCCTGACCTCCAAGCCCGCCACCTTCCCTGTGGCGCAGCCTCAGGCGTCAACGAGCCCGGCGCCACCTACCCACCGCCAACCTCGGCGCGATCATCACCGCCACCGGCGGCACCAACATCGCCGACAGCCTCCTGTCCGGCGAGGAGGGCACGCTCACCCTCGAGAAGATCCATTGAGTCCCAACCCCAGAACATCATCGCCACCGGTGGCGAGTGGCAGAAGCAGAAGATCAACGAAAAGCCCAGACCAGCTACGTCCACCTCGGATACAAGGCCGATGAGGCCTCCGCCAAGGCCAGTCTGGAGCAGCTGAAGAACCAGCCCGGCTTCGATCAGATCCAGGCCTTCACCGACCGGCACGTCTACGGCATCTACCACCAGTTCCCACGACGCCCCCTACAACTTCATCGCCTACCTGACCTTCGCCAGTGGCAGAACCCCGAGGCCTTCTCCGACGTCGGCCCTGCCAGGTCTGGAAAGACTTCCACGAGCAGTACATGCCCTGGAAGGCCGAGGCGTCTTCTTCACCTCCATCTGATGGGAGCGCCCCAAAGTCACGGCCCCTTCCGGCGACGTCGCGCAGCCCGCCAGTCCGATACCGTCCAGGTCCCGGACGGCGCGGCGTCGGTGACGAAGGCCGGCGGGCGGGCCGACGCCCCACGGACACGGCGGCGTCGGCCTACGCCTCCTACCGCCGTCGAGACAGCGCGTCGCGTCGCGATGCTCGTGGGGCTGGCCACCGCTCCCTGGTCGTCTCCTCGTGGCCCTCATGGTGGGGGCCTCTGGGGTTCAGCCCGGCGCAGGTGCCTCGGCTCCTCCTCTACGCCGACTACGACCCGTGGGTCGCCAACATCGTCGTCAACCTGCGCCTGCCGCCGCGCTGCTGGCGGTCCTGGTGGGTGGAGCACTGTCCCTGGCCGGCGTGCAGATGCAGACGATCCTGGACAACCCGCTGGCCGAGCCCTTCACCCTGGGGATCTCGGCGGCCTCCGCCCTGGGGGCGGCGCTGGCCATCGTTACCGGACTCGTGCGTGCCGTGGCCACCGGCGCCACCCCTGCCGATCGTGGCGATGACGGCGGGGCTGGCGGCCTCTCCACCATCGCGATGGTCTCGAGGCTGCCGTCGGTGACCAAGGAGATGACGATCCTGCTGGGCATCGCCCTGGTCTTCAGCCGTCAGGCGCTCCTGGCGCTCGTGCAGTACCGGGCCTCACCGAGGCCTCCAGCAGATCGTCTTCTGGTCGATGGGCTCCTCATGCGCGCCACCTGGCCGGCCGTGGTCACCGTCTTGGTGGCCCTGCTCGTGGCCACGCCTGCTTCTGGGTCAACGGCTGGCGGCTGACCGCCATCACCCTGGGGAGGCAGCGCGCCGCGGCTGCAGGCATCAACGTGGCGCGCCTGCGCGCGTGGACCCTGGTCGGCGTGTCCCCTGCTGGCCGCCCCTGTCCGTGGCCTTCGTGGGGATCATCGGATTCGTGTGGGACTCGTGGGTCCGCACATGGCCCGCGGCCTGGTGGGGAGGACCAGCGCTCTCGTGCCTGCCTCCATCCTGTGCGGCGCCACCCCGCTGACCGCCGCCCACGCCGCCAGCCAGGTCATCGTGCCGGGTGTCGCCGTGCCCTGTCGGCATCCTGACCGCCCTGGTGGGTGTGCGGTGTTCCTCTCCATCATCTTCGGACGCCAGCGCTCGGCGGTCAGGGAGCGGTTCGCGAGCCTGACGCTGGACAACCTCACCTCTCTCCTACGGCAGGCGGGCCGTCCTCGAGGCGTCGACGCCACCTGGGAGACGGCCAGACGGTGGGCTGCTCGGGCCCTCAACGGCGCAGCAAGTCCACCCTGGTCACCTGCGTGGCCCAGCTGCGCCGCCACCTGGGAGGTCTCCTTCGAGGGCGTCAGGCCACGACCTGCGCGGCTCGATCGGCTACCTGCCGCAGGGCCTGCCCGGCGACGCCGCCCCTGACCGCCCTGGAGTCGGTGCTCACCGCCTCGCGGCGCGGAATGACCTGGCACACGAGTCGGGCCGACATCGACCTGGCTTTTGGAACGCCCTGGACGAGCTCGGGTGGCCGAGCTGGCCGACCGCCCACTGGGCCAGCTCAGGCGGGCAGCGCCAGCTCATCGCCCTGGCCCAGACGCTCGTGCGCGAGCCCCGGACTCATCCTGCTCGACGAGCCATCTCGCCCTCGACCTGCGCCGCCCAGGTCTCGGTGCTCTCCACGTGCGGCGGATCTGCCACCGGGACACCCGGGCGCCTCGCCGTCGTCGCCCTGCACGACCTCAACCTGGCGGCCCGTTTCTGCGACCGTCTCGCCATCTCGCCGGCGGACGATCGTCGCCGAGGGCCGCCCGCCGAGGTGCTTTGAGCCCGACATCCTCGCTGAGGTCTACGGGCTGCGGGTGCGGATCGAGCCCGACGGCGACCACGTCACGGTCGCTCCGAGGCCGAGCAGGGCGACTGAGCGGGGCCTGCCGCGACACGTTGTCAGGGCATCGATCAGGAGGCGGTCACCCGGCCAGTCGAGGGTCGGAGGAAACAGATGGTGGCGCCAACGTGCGGAACGTCGGTTGGCGCCATGCATGACGCACTGACGCTTCGGTTGGAATTCTCCTCACCCTCAGGCCATGACAGGCTTCACCGGCCGCCCCGTCCGACCACGGGCTGAGGACGGCCTTCCCCGCCACGCTCCTCATCGCCCTGGCCGCGCTCGCGGCCGTCGCGCCTCTGGCCACTGACGCTCTATCCGCCGGCCTTCGCCCAGATGGCCGATGACCTGGGCGTCTCCGCCTCCAGTGTTCAGCTGACGATGACCACGTTCCTCGTGGGCACTCGCGCTCGGACAGCTGGGCATCGGTTCTGTCCGATCGCGTCGGCCGGCGTCCCCTTCTGCTGTGGGGCAGTGCTCTGCCCTGGCCGCCAGCATCGGCGCCGCCCCTGGCCCCGAGCCTGTCCGTTCTCCTGATCGCCCGCTTCTTCCAGGGGCTGGGGAGCGGCCGGAATGGTCCTGGGGCGGGCAGTCATCTCCGATCGTTCTCGGTGATCACGCCGCCCGGGCCCTCAGCGTCGTCATGGCGATTCAGGGATCGTCCCGGTGGTGGCGCCGATCCTCGGGCGTGCTCGTCGGAGCCCATCGGGTGGCGCGGCATCCTGAGGGTCGGGCCGCTTTCACCGGGCTGCGTCGGTCATGGCCGTTCTCTCGCGCCCGAGTCCCTGCTCGCCGAGCGGCGCCACGACGGCGGCCTCCACGGATGCTGCTCGATGGCACCCGCGAGCTGGCCTGCAGATCACGTCCTCGTGCGTCTCCCGCTCATCAATGCCCCGTCCTTCAGGCTGCTTTGCAGGGCCTACCTGTCCGCGGCTCCCTCTTCTAGCGCAACGTGCTGGGCATGGGAAACGGCACCATACGGCGGTCTTCGGCCGTGCGGGCGACGGTCACGGTAACGATTGCGGTGGCGGCGTCCCTCGGTGCGCCGCTTGTCCCAGCCCGCCAGGTGAGGGTCGGACTTGTTGCGGGCTGGTTGTCGACACGGTCTTCGCCGCGGTCTGCTCCTCGTGGCTGCGCGAGCCGGTGGCCGGGCCGGTGCGGATGCCGCTTCTGGTGACGGTCGTGGCGCTCTTCCTGGCGCACGTTGCCTCGTTTGGGGCTGTCGATGGGCAACGCGGCACTCGCGCTCGACCGCACCGGCCGGTGGGCGGAACCGGCCCTGCGCTGCTTGGTTTTCTGCAGTTCGTCGTCGGCGGGGCTCGTCAGCCCGCTGGTGGGCTGACCGGGAGGCCAGCGGCGTGGCCTTCGGCGTGGGTCATCGTGGCCGTCAGTGTCATTGCGAACATCCCGGCGGTCTTCGGCCTGCGCGAGGCGGGCGAGGAGCAGCGCCTGGCTGCCCAGGAGACCGAGCGCCGACAGCAGTGCCTGGGTCAGTGACGGCCCGGCCGGCAGCGCGTCAGGAGGCTGATCGCAGTCGCGTCGTCGGCAGGCAGCTCGATGGCGCCGACGAGGTCCACGGACTTGGCGACCCCGGTGGCCGACAGGTCCTCCATCGCCCTGGCGACGATGACGCGGTCCCGGTGGATCTCGCGAATCCTGACCCGGCCCAGCTCTCCTCGCCCGTCTGCGGATCGTCCTCCTCGCGAGCCAGTCCTCCGCCAGAGCCGCAGGCCGATCGCGTCCAGGACCGCCTCGGCCTCGTCGAGTTCCATGGCCTCGCTCGCTGGACCCACAGCCGGTCATGAGGATGAACCGGCCGTCCGCACTCATCTCGATATAGCTCACGTGTTCCCGTCCTCGCGACGCAGATGATCGAAGACGTCCCGATCGGGCAGGCCTGCCTGCGGGTGGGGAGGCGCTCATACTCGCGAGGCTACCAGGCTGGTGAATGCTTTCCCCATCGGCGCAGGTCCGTCGCTTCTGCCGACTGGTGTCACGATCGGCGACGTATTCAGAGCCATGCGGCATGGCCGGCAACTGCAGAGGTGACTTTAGCGTCGGTGCTGGTCAGGCCTGGCTGTGGGAAGTGCGTGGCGGCTCGAGGCTGGCTGACCCTGAAAAGTCGCTAATCGTGACACTTTCGGCAGTGTGGCTGGGTGACTGATCGAGAACGTACTGACGAGGACTGTGTTCTCCACGGAACTGGTGGGTGGGACCCTCAGTCATCTGCAGGAAATCGTAGCCCCTCGCCGGTATCGCAGTCCCGGTGTGCGGCTGGGGCGCACCGCCCTCGACGCAGTCGGAGCCGTCCGCCGCCCTGCCGTGGTGGCTGCACCCACGCGAGTCGCGCTGCGTCCGTGTTGCAGGTCCGTGTTGCAGGTCACTGCCAGCTCCGGAATGGACTGCTGGCGTCAGGCTGCTGAGCCAGTCAGACTCAAGGTTGCGGTGACGTGGAGTTGACAGAGTTCGACCCAACCACAATCCTGAGTGCATACGACTCAACCTGAAGGCGCCGGAACCCCGGCCCTCACTGCAGACATCAACCAGCAACCACAAGGAGCACATACGGCACGCGCTGTCGGTATCGACCTGGTACCACTGCGTATCGCCGTCCTCGAGTGGCGAGCTCACCATCATCCTCGAACGCCGAGGCGGCGCACCACCCTCCGTCGTCGCCTTCTCCAGTCCGGTGAGATCTCGTCGGCGAGATCGCCAAGCGCCAGGCGGTCACCAACGTCGACCGCACCATCTCCTCGGTCAAGCGCCACATGGGCACCGACTGGTCCGTCGAGATCGACGACAAGAAGTACACCGCCCAGGAGATCAGCGCCCGCATCCCTGCCAAGCTCAAGGCCGACGCCGAGGCCTACCTGCGTGGGCGTCACCAACGCGGTCATCACCGTCCCGGCCTCATTTTAACGACGCCGAGCGTCAGGCCACCTGGGCGAGGCCGGCACCATTGCGGGCCTGACCGTGGACCGCATCGTCAACGAGCCCATCACGCCGCGGTCTCTGGCCTACGGCCTGACAATGCAGGAGGACGAGCTCATCCTCGTCTTCGACCTGGGTGGCGGTACCTTTGACGTCTCCTGCTCGAGGTCGGCAGCGACGACGACGGCTTCTCCACTATCCAGGTGCGCGCCACCAACGGTAGACAACCGCCTGGGCGGTGACGACTGGGACGCCCGCATCGTCGACTGGCTGGTCAAGCAGGTCAAGAGCAAAGGACGGCGTGGACCCGTCCAAGGACAAGATCGCCATGCAGCGACTCAAGGACGCCGCCGAGCAGGCCAAGAAGGAGCTCTCGGCGACCTCCACGAACATCAACCTGCAGTACCTCTCCATGAGCGAGTCCGGCCCCATCCACCTCGATGAGAAGCTCACCGCTCCAACTTCCAGGAGATGACCGCGGACCCGTTTGAGCGCACCAGGTCCCTTCCACAACGTCATCAAGGACGCTGGGGGTCAGGATGCTCCTGACATCGACCACGTGGTCTCGTGGGCGGATCCACCCTGCATGCCCGCCGTCACCGAGGTGGTGCGCGAGCTGACCGGCAAGGAGCCTGGGCCATGGGCGTCAACCCTCGACGAGGTCGTCGCCGTCGGCGCGGCCTCCAGGCCGGCGTCATCCAGGGTGACCGCAGTGACGTCCTGCTCATCGATGTCACGCCGCCAACCTGGGCATTGGAGATCCGTTAAGGGTCATGACCGCTCATCGAGCGCAACGGCTATCCCGGGACCAAGGCCCGTGGAGGTCTCTCCACCGCCGAGGACAACCAGCCTCATCCAGGGTCTACCAGGGCGTGAGCGCGCGAGCGTTCGCCCGGGACAATAAGCCGCTGGGCACCGAGCGACCGGTATCGCCCCGCCCCCGCGGCGTGCCCCAGATCGAGGTCTCTTCGGACACGACGCCAACGGCACGTGTGCAACGCACCCGGCCATGACCGCGGCACCGTGGCAAGTGAGCAGTCCATGACCATCTCCGGTGGCTCCGCCCCTGCTCATGAGGACATCGACCGCATGGTCAAGGAGGCCGAGGCCCACGCCGAGAGGACAAGAAGCGCCGCGAGGACGCCGAGACCCGCACCTGCGGAGCAGCAGGCCTACTCCATCGAGAAGCCCTCAAGGGACAACAAGGACAAGCTGCCCGAGGACGTCCACCCGAGGTCTCCGAGGCCGTCGCCGACGTGTCAAGTAAGGCCCTCGAGGGCGACGACATCGAGGCCGGTCAAGACCGCTCAGGCAGAAGCTGCTGAGCTCGGTGGCCCAGGAAGGTCGGTGTGAGGCCATCTACCAGGCCGACGCCGCCTCCCAGGCCGCGGGTGAGGCCTCCGGCGCCGCCTCCTCCGCCGGTGCGGCTCGACGTCCCTCCGACGACGAGGATATCGTGTGGACGCCGAGATCGCCGACGAGAGGAGCTCCAAGTGACCTCGGTCGGCACTCGAGAACGAGCGTGGACCCTGAATCGTAGGCGGCCGTCGAGTCGCGGCTTCGAGGAGGTGCCTGACGACGTCCGCGCACGAGCTCGTCCTCAGGGCTCGCCCGAGGGCGCGGCCGGCGTCTGACGCCGCCGACGAGGAGGCAGGCGGCGGGAGGACCCCTGGCCCAGGCTCAGGCCCCAGGCCGCTCAGGCTGCCGACGACCTGGCCTCGGCCGTCTGGCGACTCCCGCCACCTCCAGCAGGAGTACCAGGGTTCGTGCGCCGCTCCCGGAGTGGCGCGGCCTCGACTGCCGCCGGTGGCGTTGGCGTCGTCGAGGCCTCCCATCCCGGTCCTCGACGAGACCGAGCTGGCCCGCCACAGCACGGTGACCTGACCGGCACCTTCGAGACCACCGCCGGCGCAAGCTCGAGACTGACCCTGGCCGAGAAGTACTGAGGCGCTTTCGGCGCCGCGGGTGAGGCTTCCTTCGGACCCCACGCTGGACGAGGCCCCTGGCGGCCACCGAGTCCGCTGAGGTCGTACCGGAGCCCACTCATCGCCGCGGTCCCTCCAGCCCGGATACCGCCTGGTGAGCGGTCGTGCGCGCCGCCCGTGTCCAGGTCGCGCCAACCCGGCCTGAGCCGGCATCCACTGCACATTCACGGCACCGTCACCTCAGGTCGACGGCGGACCCGGGACTGCCGGAAAGCGCCGGGCACGGGTCCGCCGTCGAGCCAGGTGCAGCGCGTCGCGCCCGAGGCAGTCCCGGGCGCCCATTCCACGACCTCGCTTTGCCGCTCGTCAGCAGGCGGCTGTCATCGCAAGGAAACCGCACGATCACTCCGGATAAGGAGGCGGTGGAGACGACCCGCGGCGTCAGACTGGATGACGAAGCGACTACGTGCGGTCCTCGGCGCGAGTAAGGGATCGCCGACGCCGCCGCCATCAAAAGGCCTCACCGTACGTCGCCGCGAAGTTAGCATGATCTCGACCGCAACCCCGATGCGACGCGCGGCGGCGGAGAAGTCTCGCGGAGATCGAGAGGCGTACGCCGTCCCGTCCGGACGAGGCCGCTGAGCGCAAGCAGAAGACGCGATCCGCTCCATGGCCGAGCAGTGCGTCGTCCCAGGCCGGCGGCTCGGGAGTGAGCTGGCGGTGCCGTGCTTCGAGGACATCTTCTCCATCCGCGCCTGGCGCACAGGGCGGCAGCGTCCGCTTGAGACCGCAGGCGGTGCCGGCGAGCCCGACTCGACGACCGTTGCGCACGCTCGGCGGCACCCCCAGGCCCCACCTGCTCCGGTGGTCGCCCGCTTCGGGCCCGGCGTGGCTTCACCCCCAGCCCCGCCCGGCAGAAGCGGCGCCGACGCCCCGACCTCGGCGACGCTGGACCTGCGCGTGACGCCGTCGCCGGCACCACCGTGAGCTGACCGCGGACGGCCGTGCACCATGAAGCGTCCGCATTCGCCGGTGTCCACGACGCTCAGGAGATCCGCCTGCGCGGAAAAGGGCGAGGGCGCGTCAACTGGCGGCGAGAACGGCGACATGGTGGTGTCCATCAGCGTCAACAAGCACCCGGTGTACCCATCGACGCGGCTGACAGCGCCAACTCCTGCGGCTGGATCTGCCGGGTCACGCTGCGCGAGGCGGCCCTCCTGGGCGCCACGGTCGAGGTGCGCCTGCTGCTGCTCGACGGCGGCACCTCCAAGATCAAGATCAAGCCCGGCACCGGGCACCGTCATGCGCCTGCGTGCGGAAAGGGCGCCACTGCAATTCGCAAGAAGACCGAGTGACCTGCTGGCGACCATCCAGGCGGCCGTCCCCAAGAAGCTCTGTGCAGCGCCAGAAGGCTCCGAGGCCTCGTTGATGAGGCCATGGGCGACACCGACCCGCGGGCCACCCCTCATGGAGGAGGCGGCGAAGTGAGCCGGCGTCGCGGGGCAGGGGCTGGGCGTCTAGCCGACGACGCGGCCGCGAGCGCGGGTCTCACGTGGTCTCGGTGGCGGCCGAGCTCGCCGGGATGCACTCCTCAGACCCTGCGCCAGTACGACCGCCTGGGACTCGGTCAGCCCCGCCCGGACCGCGGGCGGCCGGCGCTACTCCCCACCGCGACGCGTCGAGCGCCCTGCGCCGCATCCAGTCCCCGTCCGGTGAGGGCATCAACCTTGAGGGCATCTGCTAGCTGCATCCTCGCCCTGAGACCCGCGTCGAGGAGTTGATGCGGACAACGCCTGCATGCGCAGTCGTGAGGCCGTCATCCAGCGTGCATCTTCGCCGCCGCCGCCGACGGCGAGGTCCAGGTCGTCGCGCCCGGCCGCCAAGGCCGTGGACCTGCGGGACGCGCACCGCTCCCGGAGGCGCGCGCGCGGGCGCACCGCCGGAACTGCGGGCACAGTGAGCACCGATCTCGCGCGGCGTGCGCGGCGCACTGACGGGCACCGACGGCACCGGTGCAATTCTCGCGCGGGCACAGATGCGGCACTGAGCTCTTCGGCCGGCGTGCGCACGGCCCCGGCGCAGTCGTCTCAGGCGGACGCAGCCGGTCTCCTCCACCGGTCGTAGGGTCCTGCAGCATGCGGATGACAAACCTCTTCACCGGACGGCCTGGCGTGCGGTACCCCCGCTCGACGTGGCCCGCGGCTTCATGCTCCTGCTCATCGCGGTGGCCAACGTTCCGTCATGGAAACAAGATGCCGAACGGGGCCGAGCCGCCGGCCTCGTCCGTCGACGCCTGGTGGATGTTCGTCCGCGCTGGTGGTGGACCACGCCTCACCGCTGTCTCGCGATGCCTCTCGGCTCGGGCCCATGATCTCATGATCAACCGGCGCATCGCCCTCCGGCACCACCTCCCACTCAGCTCCCCGCCCGGAGCGCAGACTGCTGCGAGCCGATGCCGCCGCACGTCGAGAGCGGCCTGCCCGCAGATGGCCACCATCGACGCCTCACCGCCTGGTGCGACGCCGTGGCTGCGGATGCCGCTGTCTCGGCTTCGTCCACGGCACCGTCTCTCTCTGGTGACAT
>BNJU01001836.1_pt1 | contig 73247 bp, 81 predicted proteins | sample 8539281 | NCBI WGS metagenome assembly BNJU01 (sample SAMD00202456, study PRJDB9452) | human saliva metagenome | isolation source: human saliva | place: Japan
AATCAACGTCAGCTTCAGCAAGCACATCGGCTTCAGCAAGCACGTCGGCTTCAGCAAGCACATCGGCTTCAGCAAGCACGTCAGCTTCTGAATCAACATCGGCTTCAGCAAGCACGTCAGCTTCTGAATCAACATCAGCTTCTGGAACGATAAAAATCAACAGGTGATTCAGGAAAACAATTACCAAATACTGGTTCAGAAGATTCTAATTCATCTCTACTTTTTAGGTGCTTTGGCAGCTATTACTGGTTTAGGTTTGTTTGTAAAACGTAGTAAAGATGAAAAGTGAAGATGAAATCTAAGATATCTATGTTATATAGAGTAGTTCTATAAAGGCTAAATAAGAAAAAATCCTGAAAAGTTTAAATTTTCAGGATTTCTTTTTTGAATATTTTCTACAACTATTTTCAAAAAGCAACCTTGTCCATTGTCTGCTGACAGTGGACTTTAAAATACTTTTTCCAGTCCTTGAATCACTTCTTGAAGCTTATCAATAACAGCTTCCAATGTTTGGAAAGCCTTATTTTTAAAACCTCGTTTTCGAATTTCTTTCCAGACTTGTTCGATAGGGTTCATTTCTGGTGTGTAAGGTGGAATAAAAGCCAACTCAATATTACTTGGAATCTCTAAGGTACTTGATTTATGCCATATAGCATTATCCATGACCAGTAAAATATAGTCATCTGGATAAGCTTGTGAGACTTGCCGTAGAAATTCATTGGTCCACTCAGTATTACATCCTCCAGTAATAAGGAAGAAGGAATCTCCTGTCTGAGCATCTACTGCCCCATAACAATAGCGATATTCTCGCATATAATGACTAGGAATGCTAGGTCGGATTCCTTGAGGAGCCCAACAAGAACTCATCTTACTAATTCTTCCGAAACAAGCTTCATCTTGGTACATCAAGCGTACTTTGTTATAAGTTCCCTCCTCTTTAAAGCGCTTACTTAAGGTCTCGAATGTAGATTTTATTTTTAGACGTCTCAATTGTTTGAGCGTCTGCCTTCTTGGGATGTTCAGGTCGAGGAGTAACCGTTCGCCAACCATGGCGTTTCAGGAGATAATAGAAACCATCACGTGTGGAAGTACGACCAATCTCTTTTTGATAGGCTTCAAATAACTGATTGACAGTTACAAATTCCCCAGCCTGAGCAGCTTCTATATGACGTTTTAGAAATGCTTTTTCTTCTTCATAAGTCATATATTCTCGATGACGTCCACCACGGTTTTCCTGAAGAAGAGCTTTTAAACCAAACTCCCTATATTTTTTCAAATTTCTCCAAACAGTTGTTTTTATTGCAATCTAGCAGATCCATGATTTCCTTATAACTCTTTCCTTTTGAGCGAAAATAACTAATCTGTAGACGTTTGTGATATTTGCGTACGATGAATCTCTTAGGAGTTTTTCAATTTTTTTGTATTTCTTCGTTTGTAAGTTTCATAACTACCATTATAAGATGTTTTTGATTTTTAGGCTAGTATGATTTTTACTTTTTTCAGTGATTTATCCAGTTTTTATTTCATTTCCCTATATATCTATAGAGATTTACTCCTGCAAATAGTAGAGAGCCATTTTTTTATTATTAGTTAATTGATATAAAAAAATGATATAATTAGTAGTGAAAAATTATAAGGGTTAAGTGTATAATACTTTTATTATATCTAATCCTGTTAGACAATGAAATACAAAGAAAATTATTCGAAACTCGTTTAGATTGTACTAATTGTATGAGTTTTTAAACTTTTTTCTGAGTATTGAAAATTAGGTTAGAAAGTTAGGAAAATTTATTTATGAGACCATTGATTAGTGTGATTGTTCCAGTATATAATGTAGAACAGTATTTACGACAGTGTATTGAAAGCATTTTAAAACAGTCTTATCGAGAAATAGAAGTGTTGCTGATAAATGATGGTTCAACCGATTCTTCTGGAATAATTTGTCAAGAATTTGCAGAATATGATAACCGATGTCGCTATTTTGAAAAGGGAAATGGAGGTATTTCAGATACGAGAAATTATGGATTAGATCGTTCAGAAGGGGAGTATATTACTTTTGTAGATTCGGATGATTTTTTAATGGATAATGCTATAGAAAAATTATATGCAACAGCACTATTAGGAGACTCAGATCTAGTTGTGGGAGCTTATTGTAGATTTAATGAACCAAATTTTCTCTTATATTCAAAAGAAAATTTACCGAGTTTACCTGTTACTTTTGTGGATAAAAGCTTTGCTATGAATCAAATGGATGAACTTACGGACTTCCAATTTATTATGTATTCAACTGTCTGGGGAAAACTGTACAAGCGTAGTTTATTTGAGGGGATTCGTTTTCCTTATGGGAAATATGCAGAAGATCAGTTTATAACTTGGAAATTATACATGAAGGCTTCTACAATATCTATTTGTAACCATGTTATCTATTCCTATCGTATCAATTATTCAGGCCTAACAAGTAATTTTGATTTGTCTCATCTGGATTACATTGAAGCACTAGAAGAACGGATTGAGAAGACCAGACATTTAGATGGGATTGATATGGGGAAAACTTATAAAATGTATGACTATGTTTTGAGGCGTATGTTGACAGAATTGTCAAATCATGGATATTTGGAAGAGAGACAAAAATTGAAACATAAAATAGAGTCTTTAAAACTAGATCATATCATTAATTAGAGAATTATAAACTTTTCCCTGAAGTTAAACAAAGAATTTATCCAAAGAATGTAGTTCTGTATTGCATAGTCCAGCCTCCTATTAATTTGTGATGAGAAAATGGTGATTATGAGATTGATTCAGTGCTATTAATAAGAGTTAAAAAAATGATTGTTTATTTATCTTGACTGATTGAAGTAGAGGATCTCAAATTATCCGATTGATTTCAAATAAAAAGTGTGGAAACGATCAATCAGACTCTGAAATTTATCTTAAGACAACAAGAAATTCTTTTGATGAAAAAAACAACGATATTCACTTTTTATTATCTTATAAGCAGATTTTTTTCTGCTTTTTTTGTTATAATAATGACATTGAATTATGTAGGGAAATAACATTTTATACTAAAAACGAGTAGTTCTGTATCATGATTTTTTTATGTATTATAAAGTAAACTAAAGAAGCGTATATTTTTTGAACTTTTTTGATGTTTATTTATAGAATGGAAAGAATTATTATGAAAAAAATTATTTTTTTCATCCATAGTTATAAAAAAAGGGTTTGTAACTCTTTTCTTAATTTTTATTTATGTTCTGGGTAGTCGATTAACTCTTCCTTTTATCAATTTGAATAGCAGAGATTTTCTTGGGGGGTCGACGGCTTATTTAGCTTTTTCAACCGCAATTACAGGTGGCAATCTAAGGAGCTTGTCAATCTTGTCAGTCGGTCTATCCCCTTGGATGTCGTCGATGATTTTATGGCAAATGTTCTCCTTATCTAAGCGTTTGAATCTTGCCTCTGGTTCGGCTGAGATTCAGGATAGGAGAAAGATGTTTCTCACCTTGATAATTGCCTTGATTCAATCGCTAGCCTTAGCGGTAAATCTACCGATTAAGGAGACCAATAATACATTCTTGGTGCTTGTATTCAACACACTTTTACTAATCGCAGGAACTTTCTTTTTAATCTGGCTATCAGATATTAACTCTACTATGGGGATTGGTGGCTATCTTGCAATCTTATTGACTAGTATGGTTCTCTATCTTCCTCAAGATATCATGGAATCAATACAAAAACTCGGAATTTCTATGTGGATTATTGCAACACTAGGGATAGTAGGAATTGTTTTTGCCTATCTTATCGCAATTTTTTATCGTGCTCGTTATCGTATTCCGGTTAATAAAATTGGTCTTCGATCTCGCTTTAAGCGTTATTCTTATTTTGAAATAATGCTGAATCCTGCAGGTGGGATGCCCTTCATGTACGTGATGAGTTTAATCAACTTACCAACTTACCTGTTTCTTTTGCTGCAATTATTTGATCCAAAAAATCCAGTTTATCAACAAATAACTATCCAATATGCTATGGGGAAACCCTGGTGGATTTATACCTATATAGCGACCTTGTTTGTCTTTAGTATTGCCTTTGCTTTTGTCAATATTAGTGGAGAGCAGGTGGCAGAACGGATGAAAAAATCCGGCGAGTATATTTATGGCATCTATCCAGGCGAGGATACCAGTAATTTTATCAATAATCTAGTCTTTAAGTTTGCTATTGTAGGTGCTATTTTAAATGTGTTATTTGCTGGTCTACCAATGTTGTTTGTTTTAGTTGATGAACAATTATTGAGAGTGAGTATGATTCCAGGTTTGTTTATGATTCTAAGTGGTATGATCTTTAACATTAAAGATGAAATCAAAGCACTGAAATTAAACGAAACTTATAAACCACTGATTTAGGAGAGAGTTATGTATTATTTTATTCCAGCTTGGTATGGTAGTCATCGTCAGTGGCATGCAGATATCATCCCTTGGTATCGGTCTTCTTTTAAGTTGGAGTTTGACGATACCTTCAATCAGATTCGTCTGTTAGATAGACAAGAACTGCCGTCAAGCCTTTTGGTTTTAGCCTATCAACCACATCTTCGCTATTTCTTACATCGTCATAGTATATTAGAGGCTGAAGTATATTCTATTTTTGATGAAATGCAAGATATTATGGATATTTCTCCACAAGTACTGAATATCAGAGATATTGAGTGGGATAAGGATTGTGAATTTATGTACAGTCCTTTCGCTATTGTTATCCACAAAGATGGGAAACGCTATGCCCAGATTGAGCATGGTGTGGAAGGTTTTATTAGTGATATTCAGTATTTTGATGCTCAAGGTCACATGACTAAACACTATATTATGGATGACCGTGGCTTGGTTTCGAGTGTTATTTATTATCAGAACAATCATCCATCTTACCAAGACTATCTAAATACTGAGGGAATTTGGCAGTTCAGAGAGTATTTACAAGAGGATGGTAGGGTAGAGATTAATCCTATTTTTGGCTATCGTTTTAACTCTCTCTATTATAGTGATATGGGGCAGTTGGTTGCTGAATTTTTTGAAAAACGAATTGAGAAGATTAAAGAGAGTAGTGATTGGTTTATTGTCCCATCTGACTCTCGTCATAATGATTTTGTTTTAGACTGTTTGCCTGAAGTAAACCCGAAAATCTTGAGTCTTTTCATCGGTCGTAATCCAAAGGAGATTATGAAAGACTTACTTGGACCTATAACTAAAGTTGATTTGGTTTTAGTTGATAGGGAGGATAGCCTTGAGCTTCTACAGAATTTGTACCCAGATAAACAACATCTTTTCAAACATTTATCGCCCTTTGATACTCGTTTGAGATTGGGGGAAAGTCAGACAAAGAAGGAATCCATTATTTATTATCAACTTAATTTTGAAGAAGAAGTGGACAAAGAAGGTCTTTTCCAAATCTTATCCTTCCTTGCAGAGACCAAAGACACTGAGGTGATTTTTGGTGCTTTTGCAGCCAATAACGACCAGATGCAGAGAGTAGCAGAGGCAATCCAAGAAATCATAGATGAAAAATTCTCAGCAGATACTTTTGAGAAAACAGTCGACTATGAAGGAGCTGAAAATCCTTTGAAGGAAAATGCCCAGCAGAAATGCCGCTATAGTCTATTAAATATCAATGATGAATTGGAAATGATGAAGACTTTAGAATATGTTCGATTGATTGTTGATTTAAATCCTCAACCCCACCTATATACTCAAATAGCGGGGATTAGTGCAGGAATTCCTCAGGTGAATCAAGTAGAGACTGCTTATGTCGACCATTTGAAAAATGGCTACCTTCTGTCTACTATCACAGAATTTAAGAAAGCAGCCCATTATTATCTAGATACCCTAAAAGAATGGAATCAGTCTCTAATCTACTCAATTGATAAAATCAAGGAACATACAGGTCAAAAGTTTGTAGAAAAACTAGATCAATGGATAGAGGAGAGTACAAATGTCAAAGGATCTTAAAATCCTACAGATAGGGACAGAAAATTGGAAGCATCGTTATGAGATCCCTAAAAGAATGGAATGGTATTATTTTTATCCTAATTCTCCCAAGGCTCTTAAAGAAACGGTAAAAATGGATGAGATTCGCAAGTTCAATGCCATCCTCATCGAAGATGGCCGTTACTTAGCTGACCTACTACCAATCATTAAAATAATCGAGCCCTATATAATTTTTTATAATCAAGAGTTTTCAAACAAACAACCCCCTTATTTTGGATTTAATCAAAAAAACGCTGTGCCCAAGCAGTTGACTTTTCAGACCCACAGAAGCTTTTTAAAAGATTTATCCACTTCCTTATTTGGTGGTGGGTACGGAGATAAGATGAAAACCAGCTACAATAGAGGTTCATCCAAGTTTTAAAGGGGCTGTTTCTTATCAAGGGTTTGAGTATCTACTCTTGGAGGGGGATTTTGGTTCAGAATTTTTCTCCAGTAGCTAATTGGAAATACAACTTTGTTTCTTCAACAAAACTTCCAATTGAGTTGTGGCTAGAGTATGAAAAAAAGTGAAGGTGTAGAATTTCAGTTTCGGATTCGAAAAATGCCTGAAGGCTCAGTTTCAGAAGTAGTTGAAGACCTAATCTTTACAGAAGAAGACCTGAAAACGGCTCTAATTATGGATCAGGATTACAATTCCTACCTCTGTATGTCTATCGAGGCTCGTGGTTTGGGAACCCTAAAACTGGGAAGTCTACATCAACGTTGGAGTCGGAAGTACTTTGGAAAATTTGTTCTCGGTGGTAATATCTTACATGATAACAAGCGTGATGAGATTAACTATTTCTTCCATCCTGGAGATTTTAAACCACCATTGGCTGTCTACTTTTCAGGATTTCGACCCGCTGAGGGATTTGAAGGATACAGAATGATGCAAAATTTCAAGTGCCCTTTTATCTTGTTCTCTGATCCTCGATTAGAAGGAGGAGCTTTTTACCTAGGTAGTGAGGAACTAGAAGAAAAGATTAAGCAAACCATTCGACACTATCAGGAATACTTGGGTTTTGATAAAAAAGATTTGATTTTATCAGGTTTATCAATGGGAACCTTTCCCGCTCTTTACTATGGTTCATTCTTTGAGCCTAAAGGAATCGTTGTAGGTAAACCCTTAGCAAATTTAGGAACAATCGCAAGACGTGGTAGATTGGAAGCGCCAGGTGTCTTTCCCACGGGATTTGACGTACTTCATCATCAAACTGGAGGAAACAGTCCAGCCCATATGGATGAGCTGGATAACCGTTTTTGGACTGCTTTCAAACAAGCAGATTTTTCTCAAACGACGTTTGGTCTTTCTTACATGAAAGATGAAGATATGGATAGTCATGCCTATGACCAGCTAGTCACTACGCTCTGTCAAACTGGAGCGAAGATTTTGTCAAAAGGTACAGCAGGTCGACACAATGATGATACAGGAACCAACGTTACCTGGTTTATCCATTTTTATAACATGATATTACAAGCAGAATTTGGAAGAGGTGAGACATGATTATAAATCAAAGAGAAGACATACTCTGGGGGGATATGGGAGCAACTTACCTGTATGGGACTCGAGTTCAGTTTTGGGAAGATGGCCATATCAGTCTTTCAAATCCACTACTAGCTCCAGGAGAAGTTCTCAAATCATGGCTTTCAAGCTTGAATTATCAAGGTAGTAGAAGCCAGCCCAGCCTACCTCTCTTAAAAAGAAATCATCGCTATCAATTCACCATGAATATGACTTGTTATCCTGAAAATAGCATTTACATCAAACTAGTTTTCTTGGACCGTTACGAAGAAGTGCTAGAAGAAAAGGTTGAGAGAACCCTATCTTTTTCTTTCGTTTATCCTGAGGATGCTTATACTTATAGAGTTTCTCTCATTGCTGCTGGGTTTGAGTCACTCGATTTTTATTCTTTCTCAATTAAGGAGTATGATCGTGTTTAATAGTTTGTATCAAAATAGAAAACTCAGAAAAGTAAGAGCTACTTTAAAAAAGATCAATAGTCTCAAAGACGATATGGCAGCTCTTAGCGATGAAGCCTTGGAAGCAAAAACGGTAGAGTTTCGTAAACGTTTAGCAGAAGGGGAAAGCCTGGATGACTTACTTGTTGAAGCTTTTGCAGTTGTACGTGAAGCCGATAAGCGAATTCTAGGGATGTTTCCCTATGATGTTCAGGTTATGGGAGGCATTGTCATTCACCAAGGAAACGTTGCCGAGATGAATACTGGTGAAGGAAAGACTTTGACTGCAACTATGCCACTTTATCTCAATGCCCTCACTGGTAAAGGTGCCATGTTGATTACGACCAATGAATACCTAGCTAAGCGAGACGCTGAGGAAATGGGGCCGGTCTATCGTTTCTTGGGTTTAAGTCTAGGTCTGCCTTTCACTGATGATCCTAAAGAAGAATTAACAACTGAAGAAAAAAAAGAAATCTATAACTCAGATATTATCTATTTGACCAATAGTGGTCTAGGTTTTGATTATCTAAGTGATAATCTAGCTTCCAGTAGTAAAGAAAAGTTTTTGCGTCCATTTGACTATGTAATCATTGATGAAATTGATGATATTTTACTAGATAGTGCGCAAACACCGCTCATTATTGCGGGTTCTCCTCGTGTTCAGTCCAACTACTATGGCATCATCGATACTTTAGTAACGACTATGGTTGAAAATGAAGACTATATCTTTAAAGAAGAAAAAGAAGAGATATGGTTGACTACAAAAGGTGCTAAAACTGCTGAAAGATTCCTAGGAATTGATAATTTATATAAGGAAGAATACGCAACTTACGTGCGACATTTAGTCTATTCTTTGAGAGCGCATAAGTTGTTTACGAGAGATAAGGAGTATATCATTCGGGATGATGAGATGGTTCTCCTAGACAAAGGAACTGGTCGTTTGATGGAAATGACCAAGTTACAAGGTGGTCTCCATCAGGCCATCGAAACCAAAGAGCATGTGAAACTCTCTCTCCTGAAACACGGGCAATGGCATCTATCACCTATCAAAGTCTTTTCAAAATGTTTAATAAGATATCAGGAATGACTGGGACTGGGAAGGTTGCAGAAAAGGAATTTTTAGAAACCTATAATATGTCTGTTATCCGAATCCCGACCAACCGTCCCTTGCTCAGAAAAGACTATCCAGACAATCTTTATGTAACACTACCAGAAAAGGTTTATGCCTCACTTGAATGTATTAAGGAATACCATTTCAAAGGAAACCCGCTGCTAGTCTTTGTCGGGTCTGTTGAGATGTCACATCTCTATTCGTCCCTACTTTTGCGAGAAGGAATCGCCCATAACGTCTTGAATGCCAATAATGCTGCGCGTGAGGCTCAAATTGTCTCAGAATCAGGTCAGATGGGGGCTGTGACTGTTGCGACTTCCATGGCAGGACGAGGAACAGACATTAAACTTGGACCTGGTGTTGCAGAACTTGGTGGCCTAGTAGTCATCGGTACAGAACGAATGGAAAGCCAGCGAATCGATCTACAAATCAGAGGACGCTCGGGTAGACAAGGAGATCCAGGTCTGTCGAAGTTTTTTGTATCATTAGAAGATGATGTTATTAAGAAGTTCGGTCCATCCTGGGTTCACAGGATGTACAAGGAGTACAGTGTTGCAGATATTACTCAACCACAAGTTCTTGAGGGGAGAAAATATCATAGACTGGTTGAGAAAGCTCAAAATGCAAGTGATAGTGCTAGTCGTGCAAATAGACGACGAACACTCGAATATGCTGAGAGTATGAATATCCAACGTGATCTCATCTATAAGGAAAGAAATCGTTTAATAAATGGTGAGAGGGATCTTCGAGATGTATTATCTGAGATGATTGACGAGTATATTGAAACTATTTTTATCTGAAAATATAAAAACTAGAGAAGAATTATTCCACTATCTTGTCACAAATATCAGTTTTAATATCAGGGAATTACCTCTTGATCTAGTCATTGAAGATGAACAAGAGTTGAGAAATTTCTTGATTCAGATCATCAACAATGAGTTAAATGATAAGAAGACCTTGTTAGAACCTCATGATTTATATGACCATTTTTTGAGAATTTCCATGCTTAAAGCCATTGATGATAACTGGGTGGAACAGGTGGACTACCTGCAACAGTTGATGATGGCAATTGGCGGGCAAACAGCCAGTCAAACGAATCCTATCGTAGAATATTACCGAGAAGCCTATATGGGATTTGAAACTATGAAAGAGCAGATTCGTTCAGATATGGTACGGAATATCTTGATGGGCTTGGTACAGATGGGACCTAAGGGCGAAATCGTCACTCATTTTCCATAAAAAGGGGACAATATGACAATTTACAATATAAATTTAGGAATTGGTTGGGCCAGCAGTGGTGTTGAATATGCCCAGGCTTATCGTGCGGGTATTTTCCGCAGCCTGAATCTGCCGTCGAAGTTTATCTTTACAGATATGATTTTAGCCGATAATATTCAGCATTTGACAGCTAACATTGGTTTTAAGGATGAAGAAGTTATTTGGTTATATAATTATTTTACAGATATCAACATTGCACCGACCAGCGTGACGGTAGATGATGTGTTAGTTTATTTCGAAGGCGTAGAGAGCCTTCGTGAAAGAAATGGGAAAATTGAACGAATCTTCTTCTCAGATGAAGACAAGTTTATCACTTGTTATCTAGTAGATGAGGAAAAAGATTTAGTCCAATACGTAGAGTATGTATATGCCGGTAATTTGGTTCGCAAAGATTACTTCTCTTACACACGTTATTGCACAGAATATTTTGCTCCTAAAGACAATGTAGCGACACTCTACCAAAGAACCTTCTACAATGAAGATGGGACTCCGACTTATGAGATGTTCATGAATCAAGGGAGCGAGGAAGTCTACCGTTTTAAGGACCGAATCTTATACGGGAAGCCGGCCTTGATCCGTTACTTCTTGCAGACTCTTCAGTTAAGCAAATCAGATCTAGTGATTTAGATCGTGAGACAGGCATTGGGCAGGTTGTTTTTGAGGAAGCACAAGCGGCGCATCTAGCGGTAGTTGTTCATGCGGAGCATTATAGTGAAAATGCGACCAATGAGGATTATATCCTTTGGAACAACTATTATGACTACCAATTTACTAATGCAGATAAGGTTGACTTCTTTATCGTATCAACTGACAGACAAAATGAAGTGTTGCATGACCAATTTACTAAATACACCCAGCACCAACCAAAGATTGTTACCATTCCTGTAGGTAGTATTGATTCCTTGACTGAGTCAAGTCAAGGGCGCAAACCATTTTCATTGATTACGGCTTCACGTCTTGCCAAAGAAAAACACATTGATTGGCTCGTGAAGGCTGTTATTGAGGCTCATAAGGAATTATCAGAATTAACCTTTGATATCTACGGTAGTGGTGGCGAAGAAGGACGTCTTCGTGAGATTATTACTGCAGGTCAGGCAGAAGAGTATATTAAACTCAAGGGCCATGCCGAACTTTCCCAAATCTATTCACAGTATGAAGTTTATCTAACTGCTTCTACAAGCGAAGGCTTTGGTTTAACACTCATGGAAGCAATTGGCTCAGGTTTGCCATTGGTTGGTTTTGATGTTCCCTATGGAAATCAAACCTTCATCGAAGATGGCGAAAATGGCTACTTGATTCCGTGCTCATCTGACCATGTCGAAGATGAAATCAAGAAAGCTTATGCAGAAAAGATCTGCCAACTGTATTTGGAAAATCGTTTGGAAGGCATGAGAGAAAAGTCTTACCAGATAGCTGAGAAATTCTTGACTCAAGAGATTTTGAATAAATGGGAAAAAACAATCAAGGAGGTAGTGGATGATTCAGTTATTTGATGTATACAATCAAGAAAGCCAAGATTTGCACTATAGTCTGACTGAAGCAGGCCTGTCTGATTTGGCTATGGTTATTGAGCCAGATGGATTTTTACCAGATGGAGTTGTCTCTCCCTTCACCTATTATTTGGGTTATGACAGTGGTAAACCCTTATATTTTAATCAAGTTCCTGTACCAGACTTTTGGGAGATTGCTGGAAATAATCAATTTGGGACCATCAATGACCTCAATCAAGAACGAGCAATGATTCATTTTGCAGATGGTTTACAGGCTCGTTTGGTAAAAAAAAGTCGAATGGAAAACACCAGCAGGTCGGATCTTTCAAGTGGATCACTATAACCGTTTTGGAGCTTGCTTTGCTAAGACCACCTTTGATGCTTCTGGTCAAGCTATCATGACTTCCTATCGGGACGTAGATCGCAAGGAAGTTGTTTTGGAAAACCATGTCACAGGTGATATTCTTTTGACCTTGGAAGGGCAAGGCTTGCGCCATTTTTCTGGTCGAGTAGCCTTTATCATAGACTTCTTACAAGGTTTGAATGTGAATCTTGACCACATTCTCTTTAATAGCCTATCTACTTCGTTTTTGACTTCTTTCCATTTTCCAGAAAAATCAGGTCAGGATATCCTGGTTTGGCAAGAACCACTACATGATGATATTCCAGGAAATATGCAACTGATTTTGGAGAATGATCAGCTTCGAGCTAAGACCATTATCATTCCAGATTATGCGACTTATGAACGCGCTCTGCAATTGACGGATGAGAAATTCCATCATAAGTTTAGTCATCTAGGATATCATTATCACTTTAAGCGTGATAATTTTGTTCGGCCTGATGCCCTGATAGTGACCAATTCGGATCAACTAGAGCAAGTCGAAAAATTGGTGGAAAGTTTGCCAAGTGTTACTTTCCGAATCGCGGCAGTGACAGAGATGTCTTCTAAGCTCTTAGATATGCTTCGCTATCCTAATGTGGTACTTTACCAGAACGCTAGTCCACAGAAGATTCAGGAGCTCTATCAATTGTCGGATATTTATTTGGATATAAACCATAGCAATGAGTTATTGCAGGCGGTGCGTCAGGCCTTTGAGCACAATCTCTTGATTCTTGGATTTAATCAGACAGTGCACAATAGACTTTATATCGCTCCAGATTATCTATTTGAAAGTAGTGAAGCTTCTGCTTTGATTGAGACCATTAAACTGGCTCTTTCAGATGTTGAACAAATGCGTCAGGCACTTGGCAAACAAGGCCAACATGCAAATTATGTTGATTTGGTGCGATATCAGGAAATCATGCAAACTGTTTAGGAGGCTAACATGTCAGATGAAGATTTATTTTATAAAGACGTTGAAGGTCGCATGGAAGAGTTGAAACAAAAACCTATCAAGAAGGAAAAAGAAACTCGAGGGGAAAAGATTAGTAAAACTTTTTCACTCATATTGGGTTTAATGATTCTGATTGGTTTACTCTTTACACTGCTAGGAATTTTGAGGTAGGCCTATGACTGACATACTGATTGTTTTAGCTATTGTCCTATCTCTTGCTTTGATTGTATTGGTAACCATACAACCCCGTCAAAATCAACTATTTTCCATGGATGCCACTAGTAATATTGGTAAACCAAGTTACTGGCAGAGCAACACCTTGGTAAAGGTGCTCACATTATTAGTGAGTTTGGCCTTATTCGTTTTACTATTAACCTTTATGGTAATAACTTACAAATAAAAGAAAACTTCAGATATTCACCTTTTGTGATTGGTCTGAAGTTTTCTTTTTTACTGTCCATATTTTTGGTAAAAATCAACTTTTACTTGGATGAAGGTTTTGGCTTCACGTAGGAGTTGAAGAAGGGTGGCGCGGGTTTCAAATTCTTCTCTTGTTTTGGGGAGACTGCGGTTGCGAAAGACTTCTAGATAGCGTTCAATTTCATCTAGTAGATCAGAAGCAGGATTGGTCTGGCTCAGTTGACCTGCAATTTTTGAAAAGAGTTGGGCCAAAATTAAGCTTTCACTGGCAGCTAGGTGACAGGTGTTGATTTGCTGGGCCATGTTTCGTAGGATGCGACTTTGTCGCTGTCTCATCTCAAAGTAGTGAATATGGTAATCAGTCTGGTGAAAGAGGTGGTCTGAGTGATCCAAATAGACCAGTCTGAGTGCTTCTTCTAAAAGGGTATCCAATTCTTCCACCAGCTGTGCTCGGTTACGTCCATCCCCTCTGGATAAATAATATTTGAAGCGCTGGAGGATATCTTTTAACTTTCTTCCACCAGTGTGTGGTAGTGTTGGATTTCCTCTTCTCGTGAAGGCATGTAGAGATTGACCAGTAAGGCAAATCCTGTACCGATAGCAAAGAGAAGAAATTCATTGACTAGAAGGTCTAGAGAGGTTGACTCTTGTACCAAGAGGTGGCTAACCAAAACAGTGCTTGGTGTGATTCCAATTTCCCAGCCCATCTTGTAGGCTAGAGGCACATAGAGAGCCAGATAGAGGCCAAGGCTCCAGATATGAAATCCGCTCAAGTGAAAAGCCAAAACACCGATAGCCAGAGCTAGAAGCATGGAAAAAAGACGATTGCGGGCCAGTTTTAAAGTACTTCTACGTGTATCAGAGAGGCTTAAGAGAGCAATAATTCCAGCCGAGACAGCTGAAGAAAGATTGAGAAAGTAAGCAAGAAGGCAGGCAAGACAGGTAGCTAAGATGAGCTTGGTCGTACGTTGGCTAATAGACATAAGAATTACCTAAAAAGATTAGAATAAAAGCGGAAAAGACAAGACCGAAGCAGGCTTGCCTTTATGAGTTATTTTTTACGGGCTGCTGCGTATTCGGCAACGGCAGTAAAGAGGACGTCTGTAGAAGAGTTAAGGGCTGTTTCACATGAGTCTTGGATGACACCAATCACAAATCCAACACCGACAACTTGCATGGCAATATCGTTAGAAATACCGAAGAGGCTACAAGCAACTGGGATAAGAAGGAGGGATCCTCCGGCAATACCAGAAGCACCACAGGCTGAGATTGCTGCTACTACACTGAGGACAAAGGCTGTCGCAAGTCAACAGGGATTCCCAAAGTATTAACTGCAGCAAGAGTCAAAACGTTGATAGTAATCGCTGCTCCGGCCATGTTAATAGTAGAACCAAGTGGGATAGAAACAGAATAGGTATCTGGATCCAGTCCAAGGTCGTGGCAAAGTTTCATGTTGACAGGGATGTTGGCCGCAGAACTACGAGTAAAGAAGGCTGTCACACCACTGACACGCAAACATTTCCAAACGAGTGGATAAGGATTTCTCTTCATAAAGAGGAAGGCAATTAGCGGATTGACTACCAGAGCCACAAAGAACATGGTTGTCACCAAGAGAGCAAGCAAGATTCCGTAGTTAGCTAGACTGCCGATTCCCTTATCAGAGATAGTTTTGAAGACAAGACCAAGGATTCCAAATGGAGCTAGGTTAATGATCCATTCGACAATCTTAGAAGTCACATCAGCCATAGTTTTCAGCAATTCTTTACTATTTTTGCTGGCTTCTCTCATAGCAATCCCGAAAACAACTGCCCAAGATAGGATACCGATGTAGTTAGCAGTAATGAGGGCATTAACTGGATTGTCAACCAATTTGAGCAAGAGGTTGCTGAGGACTTGTCCAATCCCATCTGGTGGAGCAATATCGGTATTAGCGCTATTTAGGGTAATTTCAACAGGTACGATGAAACTTGCTAGTACAGCGATAAGGGCAGCCGCAAAGGTTCCCACCAAGTAAAGGAAGATAACGGTTTTCATATTGCTATCTTGTCCCTTTTGATGTTGGGAAAGGGCATTGGCAACGAGGGCAAAGACCAGAATCGGTGCGATGGCTTTGAGGCCACCAACAAAGAGATCTCCTAGCAGGCCAATTCCTGAAATGTTAGGAAGTGTCAGTCCTAGGGTTCCTCCAATAAGCATGCCAATCAAGATCCGTTTGATTAGGCTTGCTTTATTCCAAGCATGAATGAATTTTTTCATAACAATCTCCTTTGTTGTGTAATGTTTATGATTATAGTATAAATATGAACTAAAATCAAGAATTTTTCTGTCTATTTTTGAAATTATTTTTGAATATTTATGGAGAATGACACTTTTATGAAAGTATGGTATAATAAATGAAAGGAGTTTTCTATGCAAGAATTTATTCAAACCTATCTCAATAAACTTGATGTTACAGCGATTATCGAGAATATTTTAACCAAGGTACTTTCTCTGTTATTCCTATTTTTACTCTTTTATATAGCTAAGAAATTGCTTCATACTATGGTGCAGAGAATTGTTAAACCTTCTCTAAAAATGTCTCGTCATGATGTCGGACGTCAGAAAACAATTTCACGTTTATTAGAGAATGTGTTTAATTATACCCTCTATTTCTTTTTACTTTACTGTATCTTGTCTATTTTGGGTTTGCCAGTTTCTAGTTTGCTGGCAGGTGCTGGGATCGCTGGGGTGGCTATTGGGATGGGAGCCCAAGGTTTTCTGTCTGATGTCATCAATGGCTTTTTCCTCCTTTTTGAACGTCAACTGGATGTGGGAGATGAGGTCGTTCTGACAAATGGTCCTATTACTGTATCGGGCAAGGTCGTTAGCGTCGGTATTCGAACAACTCAACTCAGAGGAGAAGACCAGGTTCTGCACTTCGTTCCCAATCGGAATATCACCGTCGTCAGCAATTTCTCTCGGACAGACCAGGTCTGAAATTTAGTAGATTTATGGTATAATGGAAAGAGTTTGGTAAAGGAGAAAAGATGTTTTTAGAAAAACAGTTGGGCAATGGTTGTACCTGGATTAACCTAGATTTAGACAAGTTGAAAAAACTAGAAGACCTTTCTGAAATCTACGGTTTGGACAAGGAAACCATTGAGTACGCACTGGATAGAAATGAGCGCGCCCACATGGATTATCACCGTGAAAATGGGACTGTGACCTTTATCTACAATGTCTTGAACTTGAAAAAGGATAAGGCATACTATGAAGCTTTTCCCATGACCTTTATCGTGGAATATCGTCGCCTGATTACCATTAGTAATACCAAGAACGCCTATATCATTGAACAGATGACCCGTTATCTGGAGAGTCATGACATGCTTTCGATTTACAAGTTTCTCTTTGCTAGTCTGGAAATCATTAGCAATGCCTACTACCCTGTCATTGAGCAGATGGACAAGAGTAAGGATGAGGTCAATGGGCTCTTGCGTCAGCGAACAACTAAGAAAAATCTTTTGCCCTTTCCGACTTGGAGACCGGTATGGTTTACCTTACTGCGGCTGCCAAGCAAAATCGCATGTTGCTGGAGCATATTCAAGGGCATGCCCTCTATCGCAGTTTTAACGAGATTGAGAGAGAACAGTTTGATGATGCCATGATTGAGGCTCATCAGCTGGTATCCATGACAGACTTGATTTCTCAAGTCCTCCAACAACTATCAGCATCTTATAACAACATCCTAAACAATAATCTGAATGATAATTTGACAACCTTGACCATCATTTCAGTCTTGCTGGCTGTTTTGGCAGTCGTGACAGGCTTTTTCGGAATGAATGTTCCCCTACCTTTAACAGATGAGCCCCATGCTTGGCTCTACATCAGTTTGGCTAGTGCTGGGTTATGGATTGTCCTGTCGTTGTTGCTAAGGAAAATTGCGAAAAAAAGTTAAGAAAAGGAGCCAGAATGGCGATTGAAAATTACATGCCAGATTTTGCTGTGGAAGCAGTCTATGATCTGACAGTCCCAAGCCTGCAGGAGCAGGGAATCAAGGCTGTTTTGGTCGATTTGGATAATACCCTCATTGCTTGGAATAATCCTGACGGGACGCCAGAGATGAAACAATGGCTACATGACCTTCGGGATGCGGGTATTCGCATCATCGTGGTCTCAAATAACACTAAAAACGAGTCCAACGCGCAGTTGAAAAGTTTGAAATTGATTACATTTATTGGGCCTTGAAGCCCTTCACATTTGGGATTGACCGTGCCATGAAGGAATTCCACTATGAGAAAAGTGAAGTGGTCATGGTTGGCGACCAGCTCATGACGGATATACGAGCAGCCCACCGTGCTGGCATTCGCTCGATCTTGGTCAAACCCTTGGTCCAACACGACTCGATTAAAACGCAGATTAACCGAGCTCGTGAGCGTCGTGTTATGCGAAAAATCACTGAAAAGTACGGACCGATTACATATAAAAAAGGAATTTAACTATGGAAGAAATTCTCTGTATTGGTTGTGGAGCAACCATTCAGACAACAGACAAGGCTGGTCTTGGATTTACCCCCCAGTCGGCACTTGAAAAAGGTTTGGAGACTGGCGAAGTCTATTGCCAACGCTGTTTCCGTCTCCGCCACTACAATGAAATCACGGATGTACAGTTGACAGATGATGATTTCCTCAAACTCTTGCACGAGGTGGGAGACAGTGATGCCTTAGTGGTCAATGTCATTGATATCTTTGATTTTAATGGCTCTGTCATCCCAGGCTTGCCACGTTTTGTATCGGGCAACGCTGTTCTCTTGGTAGGAAATAAAAAAAGATATCCTCCCTAAGTCAGTTAAGCCGAGCAAGATTAGCCAGTGGCTCATGGAGCGTGCCCACGAAGAAGGACTTCGTCCAGTCGATGTCGTCCTAACTTCGGCTCAAAACAGACATGCCATTAAGGAAGTCATTGACAAGATTGAACATTACCGTAAGGGCCGCGATGTCTATGTGGTCGGTGTGACCAACGTTGGAAAATCAACCCTTATCAATGCCATTATTCAAGAAATTACGGGTGACCAGAACGTGATTACGACTTCGCGCTTCCCAGGGACAACCTTGAACAAGATTGAGATTCCGCTTGACGACGGATCTTATATCTACGATACACCGGGAATTATCCACTGTCACCAGATGGCCCATTACTTGACGGCTAAAAACCTCAAGTATGTCAGCCCTAAAAAGGAAATCAAGCCTAAAACCTACCAGCTCAATCCTGAACAAACCCTGTTTCTAGGTGGTCTCGGACGCTTTGACTTTATTGCAGGTGAAAAGCAAGGTTTCACTGCCTTCTTTGACAATGAACTCAAACTCCACCGTACCAAGCTAGAAGGCGCTAGTGCCTTTTACGATAAGCACTTGGGAACCCTCCTTACACCACCAAATAGCAAGGAAAAAGAAGATTTTCCAAAACTGGTTCAACATGTCTTTAATATCAAGGATAAGACAGACCTAGTTATCTCAGGACTAGGCTGGATCCGTGTAGCAGGAATCGCCAAAGTCGCCGTCTGGGCACCAGAAGGCGTCGCAGTCGTCACACGAAAAGCAATTATTTAAACACAGAAAGGAAAGGGTTATCTGAATTCGGGCGAGCCCTGCGAGCCCATAGCGAATACTTTTCGCTGTGGTGTCAGTTGGTACAAGTGATTGTACCAACTGCGGAAAATTTGAGACCTTAGGCTCAAATTTTAGTCATGAAAGTCCGAAGGACTTTGCTGACGTCCGTCACCACTTTAGAAAAGTATAAAAGAAACTCTTTTAAAGAAATTATGTCATTAACATCAAAACAACGTGCCTTCCTCAACAGCCAGGCACACACCCTCAAACCCATCATCCAAATTGGAAAAAATGGTCTCAACGACCAAATCAAGACCAGCGTCCGTCAAGCACTTGATGCGCGTGAATTAATCAAAGTTACTCTCTTACAAAACACAGATGAAAACATTCACGAAGTAGCTGAAATTTTGGAAGAAGAAATCGGTGTGGATACAGTCCAAAAAATCGGACGCATCTTGATTTTGTTTAAACAATCTAGCAAGAAAGAAAATCGCAAGATTTCTAAAAAAGTCAAAGAAATCTAAAAACTATACTCCAAACAACTGTTTTTACAGAGAAATAAAGGAGACTAGCCTATGGCAATCGAACTATTGACTCCCTTTACCAAGGTAGAGTTGGAGCCTGAAATCAAGGAGAAAAAACGCAAACAAGTCGGGATTTTAGGGGGGAATTTTAACCCTGTTCACAATGCCCATCTCATTGTTGCGGATCAAGTACGCCAGCAGTTAGGACTGGACCAAGTTCTGCTCATGCCTGAATACCAACCTCCTCATGTGGACAAAAAGGAAACCATCCCTGAACACCATCGTCTCAAGATGCTTGAGTTGGCGATTGAGGGGATTGAGGGCCTAGCCATTGAAACCATTGAGTTGGAGCGCAAGGGAATTTCCTATACCTACGACACCATGAAAATCTTGACAGAGCAACATCCAGATACGGATTATTACTTTATCATCGGTGCCGACATGGTGGACTATCTGCCTAAGTGGTACCGAATTGATGAATTGGTTGACATGGTTCAGTTTGTGGGGGTTCAGCGCCCACGCTACAAGGCTGGGACTTCTTATCCAGTTATCTGGGTGGATGTGCCTCTCATGGATATCTCGTCTAGCATGGTGCGTGACTTCCTTGCCCAAGGACGGAAACCCAACTTTCTCCTACCTCAGCCTGTGCTGGATTATATCGAGAAGGAGGGGCTTTACTGATGGCTTATCAAGACTATATCAACTGCTCCCGTGAGGCTTTGTTGGAAAAAATGGCAGAGCTTCTGCCTGAAAAACGCTTAACCCATTGCTTGGGTGTGGAGCGTGCAGCCATAGAACTGGCTCAGCGATTTGGAGTAGATGCCGAGAAAGCAGGACTAGCAGGCCTTCTTCATGACTATGCTAAAAAACTGTCTGATCAGGAATTTCTGAATTTGATTGACCGTTATCAGCTAGACCCTGACCTCAACAACTGGGGCAATAATGTCTGGCATGGCATGGTCGGCATCTACAAGATTCAAGAGGATTTGGATTTGCATGATCCAGAAATCCTGCGAGCCATTGAAATCCATACAGTCGGGGCTGGTCAGATGACAGATTTAGATAAGGTCATCTATGTAGCAGACTATATCGAACACAATCGAGCCTTTTCTGGAGTGGACCAGGCGCGTGAGATTGCAAGTTTGTCGCTCAATAAGGCGGTGGCCTATGAAACAGCTCGTACTGTAGAGCATTTGGCTCACCAGGGATTTCCTATCTATCCCCAAACCCTTGAAACCTATAACGCCTTTGTGCACTATTTGAAAGAGGATTAAATGAAGACGGCTTTTGTCATTATTGATGTACAAAATATTTTAGTGGAAACTGGGTTTCAGACAAAAAGTCTATTGGAAAAAATTTCTTATTTACAAAACCAAGCTAGAAGCAAGAATATCGAAATTATCTATGTTCAACACATTGAGAACCCTGAAGCTCAAACATCGGAAGCTTGGCAACTATCTGAGTTTTTAAATCGAAAACCTGATGAAAAGGTCTTTCAGAAGAAGTATAATAGTATTTTTTAAAGAAACTGGTTTAAAAGAATACTTGGATAAGCAGGAGATTGAAAAAAATTAGTTTTATGTGGTATGCAAACTGAATATTGTGTGGATACCTCTGTCAAGGTTGCCTTTGAATATGGCTATAAGCTGATTATTCCAGAAGGAACTTGCACAACGTTTGATGGGGATGACATTCCAGCAGAAACGATCAATGAATTTTATGAGGACATTTGGGAGGGGCGCTTTGCAGATGTCCTAGATTATAAAAATATTTTTTAAAAGAGGACTAAATGAACGAAAAAGAATTACTAGAACTAGTCGTGAAAGCGGCTGATGAGAAACGTGCGGAGGATATCCTCGCACTTGACGTACAAGACTTGACCAGCGTGACAGACTACTTTGTTATCACTAGTTCGATGAATAGTCGTCAGTTGGACGCTATCGCTGACAATATCCGTGAAAAAGTAGCTCAAGCAGGCTTTAAAGGTAGCCATGTCGAAGGCGATGCAGCTGGAGGGTGGGTCCTGCTGGACCTCGGTGCTGTCGTAGTGCATATCTTCTCAGAAGAAATGCGTGCCCACTATAACCTAGAGAAGCTATGGCATGAGGCGAATTCAGTAGATATTTCAGAAGCTCTTGCTTAGAAGATGAACTCAGTTGTAGTCAACTGGGTTTCTTTGCTTATTTTAGAAAAAATTGATGGAAAGGTAAAGAGCGAGTGGTGTTTGCCATTGAGGCTCTTGGTATCATGATTATGGCAACTTATGAAACCTTTGCGGCTGTTTACGATGCTGTGATGGATGATAGTTTATACGATAAATGGACGGATTTTTCTCTGCGTCATTTGCCAAAAACTAAGGAGAGAAAGAAACTCTTGGAATTGGCTTGTGGGACAGGAATTCAATCTGTGCGCTTCTCTCAGGCTGGTTTTGATGTGACTGGACTGGACTTGAGTGCAGATATGTTGAAGATTGCCGAAAAGAGAGCGACTTCAGCCAAGCAAAAGATTGAATTTATTGAAGGCAATATGCTGGATTTATCCAAGTCAGGTCAATATGATTTTGTCACGTGTTATTCGGACTCTATCTGCTATATGCAGGATGAGGTGGAAGTAGGGGACGTCTTTAAGGAAGTCTATAATGCTCTCAACGAAGATGGCATCTTCATCTTTGATGTGCATTCGACCTACCAGACAGACGAAGTTTTTCCAGGCTATTCTTATCATGAAAATGCAGAAGATTTTGCAATGCTCTGGGATACTTATGAGGATGCAGCACCTCACTCCATCGTCCATGAACTGACTTTCTTTATCAAGGAGGCTGACGGCTCCTTTAGTCGCCACGATGAAGTGCATGAGGAACGGACATACGAGGTCTTGACCTATGATATTTTGCTGGAACAGGCTGGTTTCAAGTTCTTCAAACTCTATTCGGACTTTGAGGACAAGGAGCCAACAGAAACTAGCACCCGTTGGTTTTTTGTCGCGCAGAAGTAGGAGATTACCATGATAAAAGGACAAGTTTGGCTATTAGTATTTATCTTATTTTTATTTTTGGCTTTTACTGCATAAAATTTAGAGATAATATTAGACTTAAACCGTTAGTAGATATTAAAACTGAGTTTCAGAGTGATCTTGATTTATTTTATGAACATATATCTTTTTAAAAAAACTGGAAAAAAAGCAATTGTGTCAATCCTCTTGATTATAATAGGGATTATTATCTTAGTATTTTTTTATCAATATTAGGTCTGTTTCTACTAATTTTAAAAAAATATCTTTATTATTTTTGAAGAAGATTGTAATTTATGAAGCTGACAATAAATTTGAAATATTTAAATATGTGTTACTCCCTATGATATTAGCGTATTTGTTTGGTGAATATGCCAAGACTGTTGAGATAAGCAATACATCTTTAAATATAATAATTATTTTTGGAGATAAAATTATACAATTGTTTGGTGAATATTCAATTATTCCATTGACTTTGTTGATTTCTGCAACTGTATGTTATACATTCAAATTTTTTTAGTAAAAATGATACAGATTTTATTAAGGAATTGTTTGAATATTTTTGGAACTGGATTAAAGTTCTTATAGTTACTTTTGCTATTTATTTTAATTATTGGATCTTACTTACTCCTTTTTAGATGAAGTAAAAAAATAGTATCTCTAGTAAGGATCCATATACGATTATACCGATATTTATTGCTAGTTGTATTGTTACATCCAAGATAATTGTTAGATTAATAGTTGTTAAAAGTAATAATGTGCCAATGAAGGCTAAACGACATCCCTTTAGAATAAAAAGGAAATATAGACGTAGGAGATTAGCATGACCATAACAGGTATTATCGCGGAGTTTAATCCTTTTCATAATGGGCACAAATACATGCTGGAGCAGGCTGAGGGACTGAAAATCGTGGCTATGTCTGGGAATTTCACGCAACGAGGAGAGCCTGCTATCGTAGACAAGTGGACTCGGGCCCAGATGGCACTGGAAAATGGCGCGGACTTGGTAGTGGAATTGCCCTTTTTAGTCAGTGTTCAGGCGGCGGATTTCTTCGGTCAAGGAGCTGTGGATATCTTGACACGCTTGGGCATTGATAGTCTAGTTTTTGGGACGGAGGAAGTTCTAGATTACCAGAAAATCGCTGACTTATATACAGAGCAGGCTACTAAGATGGAGAAATTTGTGGAAAATCTGCCTGACTCTCTCTCTTATCCTCAGAAAACTCAGGTCATGTGGAAGGAATTTGCTGGTCTTGATTTTTCTGGCAATACGCCCAACCATGTCCTTGCTCTGGCCTATGCCAAGGCGGTTGCTGGACGAAACATCAAGCTGCATCCGATTCAGCGTCAGGGGGCTGGCTATCATTCTGTGGATAAGGATGTGGACTTTGCTTCGGCGACAGCCCTTCGTCAGCACCAAAGGGACAAAAATTTCTTAGAACGTTTTATGCCTTCGGTTGATCTCTTTGAAAATGCTAATAAGGTGAGTTGGGACGACTATTTTCCCTTGCTCCGCTATCAAATCTTGTCAAATCCAGACCTAAACACTATCTATCAGGTCAATCAAGAAATGGCTGTGCGCATCAAGGATGCTATCAAGATAGCCCAATCTGTGGAAGACTTGGTTGAGGTGGTTGCGACCAAGCGTTACACCAAGGCGCGTGTCAGACGCCTTTTGACCTATATTTTGGTTCAAGTTAGAGAAAGTGACTTGCCAGAAGGCATCCATGTCCTTGGCTTTACCGAAAAAGGCAGACAACATCTCAAGTCTCTGAAAGGGCAGGTCAATCTAGTCAGCCGAATTGGTAAAGAACCCTGGGATGCCATGACTCAAAAGGCAGACCAGATTTACCAACTGGGAAATTCAAGTATAGCAGAGCAGAATTTTGGAAGAGTGCTGATTAGAATAGAAACAAACTAAGTCTACTGAAAGGTGGACTTTTTGAGATTTTTTGGCTCTTTGTCAACTGTAGTGGGTTGAAAAAAGCTAACCTCGAGAAAGGACAAATTTCGTCCTTTCTTTTTTGATGTTCAGAGCGATGAAAATCCGTTTTTTGAAGTTTTCAAAGTTCCGAAAACCAAATGCATTTCGCTTGATAAGTTTGATGAGATTATTGGTCGCTTCTAATTTAGCGTTGGAATAGGGTAACTGAAGTGCATTGACAATCTTCTCTTTATCCTTTAGAAATGTTTTTAAAGACAGTCTGAAAAAAAGGGGATGAACCTTCTTTAGATTGTCCTCGATGAGTCCGAAAAAAATTTGTTAGGTTTCTTATGTTGAAAGTGAAACATCAAGAGTTGATAGAGATTATAGTGGTGTTTCAAATCTTCTGAATAGCTCAATAGTTTGTCTAGAATCTCTTTATTGGTTAAGTGCATGCGAAAAGTAGGGCGATAAAAACGTTTATCGCTGAGCTTCCGACTATCTTGTTGAATGAGTTTCCAGTAGCGCTTGATAGCCTTGTATTCATGGGATTTTCGTTCAAACTGATTCATGATTTGGACACGCACACGACTCATAGCACGGCTTAGATGTTGTACAATATGGAAACGATCTAGAACGATTTTAGCATTCGGAAAAAAAGCTGTTTAGCTAAGTCATAATAAGGACTAAAACATATCCATAGTAATTATTTTCACCTGACATCGAACGGCTCTATCGTAGCGAAGAAAGTGATTTCGGATGACAGCTTGTGTTCTTCCCTCAAGAACAGCGATGATACTGAGATTATCAAAATCTTGCGCAATGAAACTCATCTTTCCCTTGGTGAAAGCGTACTCATCCCAAGACATAATCTCAGGAAGGTGAGAAAAATCATGCTCAAAGTGAAAATCATTGAGCTTGCGAATAACAGTTGAAGTTGAAATGGCCAGCTGATGAGCAATATCGGTCATAGAAGTCTTTTTCAATCAACTTCTGAGCAATCTTTTTGGTTGATGATACGAGGGATTTGGTGATTTTTTTCTTGACGAGGGAAGTCTCAGCGACAGCCATTTTTTTGAGCACTGATAGCACTTTAAAAACGACGCTTTTTCAGGAGAATTCTAGTAGGTATACCAGTTGTTTCGAGGTAAGGGACCTTAGACGGTTTTTGAAAGTCATATTTCTTCATTTGACTTCCACAGTTAGGGCAAGATGGGGCATCGTATTCCAGTCTAGCGATGATTTCCTTGTGGGTATCCTTATTAATGACATCCATAATTTGGATATTAGGGTCTTTAATGTCTAGTAATTTTGTGATAAAATGTAATTGTTCCATATGAATCTTTCTAATGAGTTGTTTTGTCGCTTTTTCATTATAGATTTTATGGGACTTTTTTTCTATAACAAAAATAGGCTCCATAATATCCATAGGGATTTACCCACTACAAATATTATAGAGCCGATTTTTTACGAATAAATAGATAGAAAAGAAAATCTTGTACAAGTTTCTGACAATTTCTTTCTTTTCGTGTATAATAGTGGAAAAGAGGTAAAACGAGGTATGGTTATGGAAGCAGTTCTTTACTCAACATTCCGAAATCATTTAAAAGACTACATGAAGAAGGTCAATGATGAATTTGAGCCTTTAACGGTGGTTAATAAAAATCCAGATGAGGATATTGTAGTTCTTTCAAAGAGCGAATGGGACAGTATTCAGGAAACACTGAGAATCGCTCAAAATAAGGAGTTATCAGACAAGGTTTTGCGAGGAATGGCTCAAGTTCGTGCTGGAAGCACTCAAGTCCATGTTATTGAGGAGTGATGAATGCTACTCAAGTTTACAGAAGATGCGTGGACAGATTATTGCTACTGGCAAACTCAGGACAAGAAAACGTTAAAAAGAATCAATAAACTAATCAAGGATATTCAACGTGATCCCTTTACAGGAATAGGTAAGCCAGAACCACTCAAGTATGACTACCAAGGAGCCTGGTCACGTCGTATCGACGCAGAAAATCGCTTGATTTATATGATGGATGGAGATAGCGTGGCTTTCTTGTCCTTTAAAGATCATTACTAAGTCTACTGCGAAGTAGGCTTTTTTTAAATAACAAGTTTATTTTTAGCAATCGTATTCCAAATTCCCTAAAAACATATTCTATTTTAGGTTTGTGAAAATCACTTTTTTATGGTAGAATGTAAAAGAATGTATGTCATTCGGAATAACAATAAAATGAGGTAAAAACATGGAAATCATGTCACTTGCGATTGCTGTTTTTGCCGTCATCATTGGTTTAGTCATTGGATATGTCAGCATCTCAGCTAAGATGAAATCATCTCAGGAAGCTGCAGAGTTGATGCTTTTAAATGCTGAACAAGAAGCAACTAATTTACGTGGACAAGCTGAACGTGAAGCGGATTTACTTGTTAATGAAGCCAAGCGTGAAAGCAAGTCTCTTAAAAAAGAAGCACTATTGGAGGCCAAAGAAGAAGCCAGAAAATACCGTGAAGAAGTGGACGCTGAATTCAAATCAGAACGTCAAGAACTCAAACAAATCGAAAGTCGTTTGACAGAGAGAGCTACTAGCCTCGACCGTAAGGACGACAATTTGACGAGTAAAGAACAAACACTTGAACAAAAAGAACAAAGTATTTCTGATAGAGCGAAAAACCTTGATGCGCGTGAAGAGCAATTAGAGGAAGTCGAAAGACAAAAAGAAGCAGAGTTAGAGCGTATTGGTGCTCTGTCTCAGGCAGAAGCACGAGATATTATCTTGGCACAGACAGAGGAAAACTTGACCAAGGAGATTGCTAGCCGTATTCGTGAAGCTGAGCAAGAGGTCAAGGAACGTTCTGACAAAATGGCCAAGGACATCCTGGTTCAAGCTATGCAACGTATCGCTGGTGAATATGTAGCAGAGTCAACAAACTCAACGGTTCATCTGCCAGACGATACTATGAAGGGACGCATTATTGGTCGTGAAGGCCGTAATATTCGTACCTTTGAAAGTTTGACAGGGGTTGATGTGATTATCGACGATACACCAGAAGTGGTGACCTTGTCAGGATTTGATCCGATTCGTCGTGAGATTGCCCGTATGACTATGGAAATGTTGCTCAAAGATGGTCGTATCCACCCAGCTCGTATCGAAGAGTTGGTTGAGAAAAACCGTCAAGAGATTGACAATAAGATCCGTGAATATGGTGAGGCTGCTGCCTATGAAATTGGTGCGCCGAACCTTCATCCAGACTTGATGAAAATCATGGGACGTTTGCAGTTCCGTACTTCATATGGACAAAATGTCTTGCGCCATTCGATTGAGGTTGCTAAATTGGCTGGTATCATGGCCAGCGAACTTGGTGAAAATGCGGCTCTTGCCCGTCGTGCTGGATTCCTTCACGATATCGGGAAAGCTATTGACCGCGAGGTTGAGGGTAGCCACGTTGAAATCGGTATGGAATTGGCTCGTAAGTATAAGGAACACCCAGTTGTGGTCAATACGATTGCTAGTCACCACGGCGATGTCGAAGCCGAAAGTGTCATTGCAGTGATTGTTGCTGCAGCAGATGCCTTGAGTGCAGCCCGTCCAGGTGCTCGTAGTGAGTCTCTTGAAAGTTACATCAAGCGTCTTCATGATTTGGAAGAAATTGCGAACGGCTTTTGAAGGAGTACAAAACAGCTTTTGCCCTTCAAGCAGGTCGTGAAATCCGTATCATGGTCAATCCAGGACAAATCAAGGACGACAAAGTCACAATCTTGGCTCACAAAGTTCGTGAGAAAATTGAAAATAATCTCGATTACCCTGGAAATATCAAGGTAACCGTGATTCGCGAGCTTCGTGCAGTAGATTATGCTAAATAAATAAGAAAGAGCAGTTGAAAAATTACTGCTTTTTTGTTACACTAGATAGAAAGACTGTAAAGGATAATCTGGCTTTTTGCCATTATTCTAGAGAAATGTTATTTCACAGACTGACTAAAAGGAGACACAATGGCAGACCGAGGCTTACTAATCGTTTTTTCTGGTCCTTCAGGGGTTGGAAAAGGAACGGTTAGAAGAGAGATTTTTGAGAGTTCTGAAAACCAATTTCAATACTCTGTATCGATGACGACACGCGCACAACGTCCTGGAGAAGTGGACGGTGTTGACTATTTCTTCCGTACTCGTGAAGAGTTTGAAGAGCTGATTCGTCAAGGACAGATGTTGGAATACGCAGAATATGTCGGCAACTACTATGGAACTCCTCTGACCTATGTCAATGAAACCTTGGACAAGGGAATCGATGTTTTCCTTGAAATTGAGGTTCAAGGTGCTCTTCAGGTCAAGAAAAAGGTTCCAGATGCTGTCTTTATCTTCCTGACACCACCAGATTTGGATGAATTGCAAGATCGTTTGGTAGGACGTGGAACAGATAGTGCAGAAGTGATTGCCCAACGAATCGAAAAAGCCAAGGAAGAAATTGCCCTCATGCGTGAGTATGATTATGCGATTGTCAACGATCAGGTGCCCCTAGCTGCTGAGCGTGTCAAACGTGTTATTGAAGCAGAGCACTTCCGTGTGGATCGTGTCATTGGTCACTATCAGGAGATGTTACCAAAATCTCCAACTACCCGATAAAATTTAGAAAATAGGTACAAGCAAATGATGTTAAAACCCTCTATTGATACCTTGCTCGACAAGGTTCCTTCAAAATATTCACTCGTAATCTTGGAAGCAAAACGTGCCCACGAATTGGAAGCAGGTGCGCCAGCAACTCAAGGTTTCAAGTCTGAAAAATCAACTCTTCGCGCTTTAGAAGAAATCGAATCAGGAAACGTAACAATTCACCCAGATCCAGAAGGGAAACGTGAAGCAGTGCGTCGCCGTATCGAAGAAGAAAAACGTCGCAAAGAAGAAGAAGAAAAGAAAATCAAAGAGCAAATTGCTAAAGAAAAAGAAGATGGTGAAAAAATTTAAGGTTGGGGGGACTCAATCTTATTTTTTCTATTGCAAGAATGTACTGACAAGAAGGAGGTGAGAAGATGGCAATTGCAAAGATTATCGTAGATGTACCCTTGATGCAGACAGACCAACCCTATAGTTATAGGATTCCGGAGGAATTTGAGGGAATGTTGGAAGTTGGGATGCGGGTTCATGTGCCTTTTGGTAAGGGCAATCGCCTAATTCAAGGAATTGTTCTTGGTTTGGAGTCCCAACCAGATGAAGAAGAGGCTAATCAAGATTTAAAAGATATAGCAGAGGTGCTGGATTTTTCTCCTGTTCTCACGCAAGAACAACTCTGGTTGGCTGAGGAGTTACGCAAATCTGTCTTCTCCTACAAAATCTCTATCCTTAAGGCTATGTTACCAGGGTTTCTGAACTCCAGCTATGACAAGATTCTCTATCCTCTGGCAGGTCTGGGTCAGGAAGACCGAGAGCGCTTGTTTGGTTCAGAGGATTCGCTTGCTTTTTCTTCTCTGGATTTAGCTAAGCAAGCTGAAATGATGCGTTTGACTAGAAAAGGTCTGCTTGGTCTGGAATATCAGGCGGTCGATCAAAAGAAGGTCAAGACCCAGTCTTGGTATGAGGTAGACCTTGCTCAATTAGAGCGTGTTGAGATTTCTGCGCGTGCCAAGAAAAAGTTGGAACTGAGAGACTATTTGCTGTCTCATCCTGAGAGTGCTTCCTTGACTAGTTTGTTAGAGTCCTATTCGCGGGAGCAAGTCAACTTCTTTGTGGAAGAAGGTGCTGTTACCATAGTCCAAAAGGAAGTTCAACGCTCGGCTGCTTATTTTGAAGGCATTGAGGCAAGTCGGCCTTTGGAGTTGAATCCAGAGCAAAAACAGGCGCGAGATGCGGTTGTGAGTGCGATTGGCAGTCATCAGCCTCCCTTCCTCCTTCAAGGGATTACAGGAAGTGGGAAGACCGAGGTCTACTTACAAATAATCCAAGGAGCCTTGGATAAGGGGAAGACAGCTATTTTGCTGGTGCCTGAGATTTCCTTGACTCCTCAGATGACGGAGCGTTTTATCGCTCGTTTTGGGGACAAGGTGGCTATTCTTCACTCAGGTCTGTCTAATGGTGAAAAGTATGACGAATGGCGCAAGGTGGAGCGAGGAGATGCTCAAGTTGTTGTTGGTGCCAGATCGGCTATCTTTGCTCCGCTGAAAAATCTAGGTGTCATGATTATCGATGAAGAGCATGAAGCGACTTATAAGCAGGACAGCAATCCCCGTTATCATGCTAGAGAGGTAGCCATTTTACGGGCTCAGTATAATCAAGCGGCTCTGGTGCTGGGTCTGCAACGCCGAGCTTAGAGAGCCGGGCGCGTGCTGGCAAAGGCGTCTATCAACACTTACGTCTAACCCAGCGTGCCAATCCTTTGGCTACAATCCCTGAGGTTCAAGTGATTGATTTTCGGGATTATATCGGACAGAATGAGACGTCAAACTTTACGCCACCTTTGCTAGAGGCTATCCAAGACCGTCTGGCTAAAAAAGAGCAGGTAGTTCTTATGCTCAATCGTCGTGGTTATTCTAGCTTTGTTATGTGTCGGGAGTGTGGGACGGTTGATACTTGTCCCAACTGTGACATTTCCTTGACCTTGCACATGGATACCAAGACCATGAACTGCCATTATTGTGGTTTTTCAAAGGACATTCCTCAGGTCTGTCCTAACTGTAAGAGTCGCAGTATTCGTTACTATGGGACGGGGACACAGAAGGCTTATGACGAGCTGGCAGAACTCTTTCCCCAGGCCCGCATTCTGCGTATGGATGTGGATACGACCCGTAAGAAAGGCAGTCATCAAGCTCTACTTGACCAGTTTGGACGAGGAGAGGCGGATATCTTGCTTGGCACTCAGATGATTGCCAAGGGTTTGGATTTTCCAAATGTGACCTTAGTCGGAGTGCTCAATGCGGATACTGCCTTAAATCTGCCTGATTTCCGTTCTTCTGAGAGAACCTTCCAGCTCTTGACTCAGGTGGCAGGTCGAGCAGGTCGGGCTGAAAAAGCAGGTCAGGTCTTGATACAGTCCTACAATCCGCAGCACTATGCTATCCGATTTGCTAAGGATCAGGACTACGAAGGCTTTTATGCTTATGAAATGGGTATCAGACGACAACTTGGCTATCCACCTTACTATTTCACCATTGGCATTACCCTTTCTCACAAGAAAGAAGAAGAGGTGGTCAAACGTGCCTATGAAGTCATGAACATTTTGCGGTCAGGTTTGTCTGAAACCAGTAACATCCTCGGGCCAACGCCCAAACCCATCGCCCGTACTCACAACCTCTATCATTACCAGATTTTAATTAAATACCGTTTAGAAGATGAGCTGGGACCAACCCTCAACCAGGTCTTGGCCTTGACTCAAGAAAGGGAAAATAGTGAGCTCCGTCTCAGCATTGACCATGAGCCACAGCAATTTTTATAAGAAGGAGAAGATATGACAAAACTAATCTTTATGGGGACACCCGACTTTTCAGCAACAGTTTTAAAAGGGCTTTTGACAGATGACCGCTATGAGATTCTAGCCGTTGTGACCCAGCCAGACCGTGCTGTTGGGCGTAAAAAAGTTATCCAAGAAACCCCAGTTAAACAAGCTGCCAAAGAGGCAGGACTTCCTATCTACCAACCTGAAAAACTATCTGGAAGTCCAGAGATGGAAACTATTATGCAGCTAGGAGCAGATGGAATTGTGACTGCTGCATTTGGGCAATTTCTTCCAAGTAAACTCCTTGATAGCATGGATTTTGCGGTCAACGTTCATGCCTCTCTTCTTCCTAAACACCGTGGTGGTGCGCCTATCCATTATGCCTTGATTCAAGGGGATGAGGAAGCTGGTGTGACCATTATGGAAATGGTTAAGGAAATGGATGCAGGAGATATGATTTCTCGTCGCAGTATTCCTATTATGGATGAGGACAATGTCGGTACCTTGTTTGAAAAATTGGCGCTAGTTGGTCGTGATTTGCTTTTGGATACTCTTCCTGCTTATATAGCTGGTGAAATTCAGCCTCAACCGCAGGATCCAAGTCAGGTTACTTTCTCGCCAAATATCAAACCAGAGGAAGAAAAATTGGATTGGACTAAAAGCAATCGTCAACTTTTCAACCAGATCCGTGGGATGAACCCATGGCCTGTTGCCCATACTTTCCTTAAGGGTGAGCGCTTTAAGATTTATGAAGCCCTACCAGTAGAAGGCCAGGGAAATCCAGGTGAGATTCTCTCTATTGGTAAGAAAGAATTGATTGTCGCAACGGCTCAAGGAGCTCTATCTCTCAAACAAGTGCAGCCAGCTGGTAAGCCTAAGATGGACATTGCTTCCTTCCTCAATGGAGTTGGACGTACATTGACTGTAGGAGAACGATTTGGTGACTAAAGTAGAAACGGCTAGAAGTCTAGCCCTAGCGGTATTAGAGGATGTTTTTGTTAATCAAGCATATTCAAATATCGCTTTAAATAAACACCTCAAGGGCAGTCAACTCTTAGCAGCTGACAAGGGTTTGGTGACTGAGATTGTTTACGGAACGGTGGCCCGCAAACTCACCTTAGAATGGTACCTATCCCACTTTATCCAAGATAGAGACCAGTTAGACAGCTGGCTCTATGTCCTTCTTCTTATGAGTGCCTACCAACTCCGCTATTTGGACAAGATTCCAGATCATGCTGTAGTCAATGAAGCAGTGGAATTGGCCAAAGTCCGTAAAAAGGGCAGTGAAAAATTGGTCAACGCCGTCCTTCGTCGTATTCTGCGTGAAGGCTGGCCAGATATTGCTAGCATCAAGCGAAAAAACAAGCGTGATTCCATTGCCTATTCTCTCCCAGTTTGGCTAGTTGCCAAACTCAAGGAAGAATATGGTGAAGAGCGAGCACAAGCTATTTTTGAAAGTCTTTTGGTGCGAAACAAGGCTAGCATTCGAGTTACTGATTTAAACCGAAAAGAGGAAATCCAAGCCTTGTTGGAGGCCAGTGATTCATCCTTGTCTCCTTCTGGTCTCGTCAAGGAGCAGGGGCATTTTGCAGGTCATGATTTGTTTGTGAATGGAGCCATTACCATCCAAGACGAGTCCAGTCAACTGGTTGCTCCGACGCTTGATTTAAAAGGTGATGAGCAGGTTCTAGATGCCTGTGCGGCACCGGGTGGTAAAACAGCCCATATAGCCTCTTATCTTACGACAGGTCAGGTTACTGCTTTGGACTTGTATGACCACAAGTTGGACTTAATCCAAGAAAACGCAGAGCGTTTAGGTGTGGCAAACCGTGTCCAAACCCAAAAACTGGACGCCAGAAAGGTGCATGAGTTTTTTGGTAAGGATTCATTTGATAAGATTTTGGTAGATGCTCCCTGTTCAGGAATTGGTCTTCTGCGACGAAAACCAGACATCAAATACAATAAAGAAACGGCAGATTTCGCGTCCTTACAGGAAATTCAGCTAGAAATATTAGGTAGTGTTTGTCAAACACTAGGCAAAGGTGGTATAATAACTTATAGTACCTGTACTATCGTCTCAGAGGAGAATTTTCAAGTCGTTGAGGCGTTTTTAGAAAGTCATCCTGAATTTGAGCAGGTAAGACTAGAACATGAATGTAAGGATATCATGAAAGATGGCTGTATCCTCATCACACCGGAATTGTATGAAAGTGATGGATTCTTCATCAGTCAATTTCGCAAGATATCGGATTAGGAAGGAACTAACACATGGAAATTTCATTATTAACAGATGTTGGTCAGAAACGAACAAATAACCAAGACTATGTCAACAGCTATGTCAATAGAGCTGGACGTACTATGATTATTTTAGCTGATGGGATGGGAGGTCATCGCGCAGGGAATATCGCTAGTGAAATGGCGGTAACAGACCTAGGTATAGCTTGGGTTGATACCCAGATCGATACAGTTAATGAAGTGCGTGAATGGTTCGCCAATTACCTAGAAATTGAAATCAAAAGATTCATCAACTTGGACAAGATGATGCCTATAAAGGAATGGGAACAACTCTCGAGTCTGTTGCTATTATTGGCAATCAGGCTATCTATGCTCACATTGGAGATTCTCGTATCGGTTTGATTCGTGGGGAAGAATACCACCAGTTAACAAGCGATCATTCTTTGGTCAATGAATTGCTCAAGGCAGGTCAATTGACACCAGAAGAAGCAGCAAGCCATCCACAGAAAAATATTATTACCCAGTCAATTGGTCAAAAAGATGAAATTCAGCCTGATTTTGGAATGATTACCCTTGAGCCAGGTGACTATCTCTTGCTCAATAGTGACGGCTTGACAAATATGATTTCAGGTAGTGAGATTTGTGATATTGTAACCAGTGATATTCCTTTGGCAGATAAAACAGCGACGCTCGTACGTTTTGCTAACAATGCAGGAGGTTTAGACAACATTACGGTTGCCCTTGTTTCTATGAACGAGGAGGATGCAGAATGATCCAAATCGGCAAGATTTTTGCCGGACGCTATCGGATTGTCAAACAGATTGGTCGAGGAGGCATGGCGGATGTCTATCTAGCCAAAGACTTAATCTTAGATGGGGAAGAAGTGGCAGTGAAGGTTCTGAGAACCAACTACCAGACAGACCCGATAGCTGTGGCTCGTTTCAGCGTGAAGCTAGAGCTATGGCAGATTTAGACCATCCTCATATCGTTCGGATAACAGATATTGGAGAGGAAGACGGTCAACAGTATCTAGCTATGGAGTATGTGGCTGGACTAGACCTCAAACGCTATATCAAGGAACACTATCCTCTCTCTAATGAAGAAGCGGTCCGTATTATGGGACAAATCCTCCTAGCCATGCGTTTGGCCCATACCAGAGGAATTGTCCATAGGGACTTGAAACCTCAAAATATCCTCTTGACACCAGATGGGACTGCCAAGGTCACAGACTTTGGGATTGCGGTAGCCTTTGCTGAGACGAGTCTGACTCAGACCAACTCTATGCTAGGTTCAGTTCATTACTTGTCACCAGAGCAGGCGCGTGGTTCTAAGGCGACTGTCCAGAGTGATATCTATGCCATGGGGATTATTTTCTATGAGATGCTGACAGGCCATATCCCTTATGACGGGGATAGCGCGGTGACCATTGCCCTTCAGCATTTCCAGAAACCACTGCCGTCAGTTATTGATGAGAATCCATCTGTGCCTCAGGCTTTGGAAAATGTTGTTATCAAGGCAACTGCCAAGAAATTGACAGATCGTTATCAGTCAGTTGCAGAGATGTATGTGGACTTGTCTAGTAGCTTGTCTTACAATCGTCGCAATGAGCCTAAACTAGTATTTAATGATACTACTAAGGCAGACACCAAGACTCTACCAAAGGTATCCCAGAGTACCTTGACCTCGATTCCTAAGGTACAAACACAAAGTCCGAAGCCACAGGCTGCAAAGCCGAGTCAGCAGGTTTCAGAAGACGATTACGCAACCAAGCCTGTTAAGAAACGGAAATTTAGAGTTCGCTATATGATTTTGTTGGCCAGCATTGTATTGGTGGCAGCCTCTCTGGTTTGGATACTATCCAGAACTCCTGCAACTATTGCCATTCCAGATGTGGCAGGTCAGACAGTTGCGGAGGCCAAGGAAACTCTCAAGAAAGCCAATTTTGAGATTGGTGAGGAGAAATCAGAGGCTAGTGAGAAGGTGGAAGAAGGGCGGATTATTCGTACAGATCCTGGCGCTGGAACTGATCGAAAAGAAGGAACGAAAATTAATTTGGTTGTCTCATCAGGCAAGCAATCTTTCCAATTGAGTAACTATATCGGCCGTAAATCGACAGATGTTATCGCAGAACTCAAGCAGAAGAAGGTTCCTGAAAATCTCATCAAGATTGAGGAAGAAGAATCAAGTGAGAGTGAAGCAGGAACTGTTCTCAGACAGAGCCCAGCTGCCGGAACGACCTATGATTTGAGCAAGGCAACTCAAATCGTCTTGACGGTAGCTAAAAAAGCTACGACGATTCAATTAGGGAACTATATTGGACGGAACTCTACAGAAGTAATCTCAGAACTCAAGCAGAAGAAGGTTCCTGAGAATTTGATTAAGATAGAGGAAGAAGAGTCCAGCGAAAGAGAACCTGGAACTATTATGAAACAAAATCCAGGTGCAGGTACCCCTTATGATCTGAATAAACCTACTCAAATCGTCTTGACAGTAGCTAAAAAAGTTACAAGTGTTGCCATGCCGAGTTACATTGGTTCCAGCTTGGAGTTTACTAAGAACAATTTGATTCAAATTGTTGGGATTAAGGAAGCTAATATAGAAGTTGTAGAAGTGACGACAGCGCCTGCAGGTAGTGCAGAAGGCATGGTTGTTGAACAAAGTCCTAGAGCAGGTGAAAAGGTAGATCTCAATAAGACTAGAGTCAAGATTTCAATCTACAAACCTAAAACAACCTCAGCTACTCCTTAAAAGCAGATGGATAATCAAAATGAGTAATAAATCTTTGTCATGATTTCATGGCAAAGATTTTTTTTGAATCCGGATTTGTGATAGAATAGAAGGAGTTGATAAAAGGAGGAACGCATGGAAGAATCAAGAGAATTAAATGCTGTCATCGATGTGATTATGCTAGCGGGGACTATTCTCCTCAAAAGTGGTTCAGAGATTCATCGTGTAGAAGATACCATGATCCGGATTGCGCATTCGCAGGGGATTGTGGATTGCAATGTTCTTGCCATGCCTGCTGCCATCTTTTTCTCCATTGAAAACACCAATATTTCGCGCATGAAGCGCGTGACCTCCTCTTCTTATAATATTGAAAAAGTCTGCGATGTCAACCAGATTTCTCGTCAGCTGGTTGGGGGGCAAATTGATTTAGAAACAGCCTTCAAGCACTTGACGGCTTTGCAAGCCCAACCTCTTCCTTATACCAAGTTGCAGGTGACTCTGGCTGCGACCTTTAGTGCTCCCTTTTTTTCTGTGATGTTTAGTGGAAATATCTACGACGCACTTGGGGCAGGAGTGGCTACCTTATTTGGTTTTGCCTTTTCCCTCTATGTGGAGAAGTTTATCCGAATTCCCTTTGTGACGGCCTTTGCTGGAGCCTTTGTCTTTGGGATGATTGCCCAGTTTTGGGCTCGCTACACAGGTTTTCCTTCAACAGCAGATTTGATTATAGCTGGTGCGGTCATGCCTTTTGTACCAGGGATTGCCTTGACTAATGCGGTTCGTGATATTATGACCAACCACATAAACTCTGGTATGAGCAAGATGTTTGAATCCCTGCTCATTACTCTTGCTTTAGGGGCGGGAACTTCTGTCGCCTTGGTATTGATGAACTAATATGACACTAACAACCTTTTTATTACAAGCAGTGGCAAGTCTTCTTGCTATTATTACCTTTTTAATCGTACTCAATGTGCAACGATCTATGCTCTTACCTGGAGGGATTTTGGGCATGGCTGTCTGGCTAATTTATCTCTTGCTTAAAGAACCGACCAATGTCATCGTAGCCACATTCATTGCGGCCATTATCGGTTCTTGTGTCAGCCAGATTTTGAGTATCCTTTATAAGACTCCTGCTGTAGTCTTTATCTTAGCAATCTTGGCACCTCTGGTTCCGGGTTATCTTTCTTATCGGACAACTGCCTTTTTTGTGACGGGGGATTACAGTCACGCCATTGCTAGTGCAACTTTAGTTGTTATGTTGGCTTTGGTGATTTCCATTGGAATGGCTAGTGGAACAGTGATTCTTAGACTTTATCATTATATAAAAACACATCGAGTATCGTAGATTTTACAGAAATAAAAGAATTTTCTGAAAAAAATGAGATAAATATATTGACAAGGCTTTCTATATGTGCTATTTTTATATAGAAAGGAGGAAAAATCATGAAAAAATCACTATTTTCCTTATTGTCTGTAAGTCTACTGACGTTGTTGTTTATCCCAGTCATGGTTTCTAGTTCGGGCTCAGAATTTCAAAGTGGATGGCAAGAGCATCAATTGATTGCTGAGAAGGTTAGTAAAACACTTGACAAGACATTTGATAAGGATGTCAGAGAAATTCCGACCAGTCAGTTTTATCAAGAATTTGTAGATGAGATAGGAAGGACTTACTCAGGAGATTTGATCCTCCAGGAACTGATAAGTGAGAATGGGGCTTATAAAGCTACTTATGTTGGTGAACTCTATAGCAACTAATCATTCTTTAAAACTATGACCAATAAGAGACTTGATTTGGTGAATCAAGTCTTTTTTTCTCTTTTACTGCTATTTGTGATAAAATAGTATTGAAGGATTTTTTTACAATGAATGATAAAACAGAGGTAAATATGACAATCGGTATTGATAAGATTGGTTTTTGCAACCAGTCAATATGTATTGAAATTACAAGACTTAGCAGAAGCGAGGGGAATTGACCCTGAAAAATTAAGCAAAGGACTCTTGATTAAGGAATTGAGTATTGCACCCCTAACTGAGGACATTGTGACCTTGGCAGCTAGTGCAAGTGACTCTATTTTAACTGAGCAAGAAAAACAAGAAATTGACATGGTCATTGTGGCTACCGAGTCAGGAATTGACCAGAGTAAGGCTGCGGCCGTCTTTGTGCATGGTTTGCTGGGCATCCAGCCTTTTGCTCGTAGTTTCGAGATCAAAGAAGCCTGCTACGGAGCGACTGCTGCTCTCCATTATGCCAAATTGCATGTGGAAAATTCTCCAGAGTCTAAAGTCTTGGTTGTTGCCAGTGATATTGCCAAATATGGTATTGAAACTCCAGGAGAACCAACTCAGGGTGCTGGAAGTGTAGCTATGTTGATTACACAAAATCCACGCATTATGACCTTTAATAATGACAATGTAGCTCAGACGCGTGACATCATGGATTTCTGGCGTCCAAATTACTCAACAACTCCTTATGTAAATGGTGTTTATTCTACCCAACAATACTTGGATAGTTTGAAAACGACTTGGCTTGAATACCAAAAACGCTACCAGCTTACTTTGGATGATTTTGCGGCTGTTTGTTTCCACTTGCCTTATCCTAAATTAGCGCTAAAAGGCTTGAAAAAAATCATGGATAAGAGCTTGCCCCAAGAGAAAAAAGACCTCTTGCAAAAGCATTTTGACCAGTCTATTCTCTACAGTCAAAAGGTGGGGAATATCTACACAGGTTCCCTTTTCCTTGGACTTTTGTCTCTTTTGGAAAATACAGATAGCTTGAAGGCTGGGGATAAAATCGCCCTTTATAGTTACGGAAGTGGTGCCGTGGCTGAGTTCTTTAGTGGTGAATTGGTTGAAGGATATGAAGCCTATCTAGATAAAGACCGCTTGAACAAGCTCAACCAAAGAACTGCCCTATCAGTTGCAGACTATGAAAAAGTCTTCTTTGAGGAAGTAGACTTGGATGAAACAAACTCTGCCCAGTTTGCTGGCTATGAAAATCAAGATTTTGCCTTGGTTGAAATTCTCGACCACCAACGCCGTTATAGCAAGGTTGAAAAATAATGAAGATAAGTTGGAATGGATTTTCTAAAAAAACATACCAAGAGCGCCTCGAGCTGTTAAAAGCTCAGGCGCTCCTTAGTCCTGAGAAGCAAACTAGTTTGGAGCAGGATGAACAGATGAGTGTGACTGTTGCAGATCAGCTAAGTGAGAATGTAGTGGGAACTTTTTCTCTGCCTTATTCGCTGGTTCCGGAGGTTCTTGTCAATGGTCAGGAATACACCGTTCCTTATGTGACAGAAGAACCCTCAGTGGTTGCTGCAGCCAGCTATGCCAGCAAAATCATCAAGCGAGCAGGCGGTCTTACTGCTCAAGTGCATGAGCGTCAGATGATTGGGCAGGTAGCCCTTTATCAAGTTGCTGATCCTAAACAAGCGCAAGAGAAGATTACCAGTAAGAAAGCTGAACTCTTGGAACTTGCTAATCAAGCCTATCCTTCTATCGTTAAACGTGGAGGCGGGGCGCGTGATTTACATGTAGAACAGATCAAAGGTGAAACAGACTTTCTTGTTGTTTATCTTCATGTCGATACTCAGGAAGCCATGGGGGCCAATATGCTCAACACCATGCTGGAGGCCTTGAAACCAGTCTTAGAAGAACTGAGTCAGGGACAGAGTCTCATGGGAATCCTGTCTAATTACGCGACCGATTCTCTGGTGACTGCAAGCTGTCGCATCGCCTTTCGCTACTTGAGTCGCCAAAAGGATCAAGGACGAGAGATTGCGGAGAAAATAGCTTTGGCTAGTCAGTTTGCGCAGGCTGATCCTTATCGAGCAGCTACTCATAATAAAGGGATTTTTAATGGTATTGATGCCATTTTGATTGCCACTGGTAATGACTGGCGTGCCATCGAAGCTGGGGCCCATGCCTTTACCAGTCGAGACGGGCACTATCAAGGTCTCAGTCAATGGAAGCTGGACACGGAAAGAGAAGAATTGGTTGGTGAGATGACACTACCTATGCCTGTAGCGACTAAGGGTGGCTCTATCGGCCTCAATCCTCGTGTATCCCTCAGTCATGAGCTACTGGGAAATCCTTCTGCCAAAGAATTAGCCCAGATTATCGTGTCTATCGGGCTTGCCCAAAACTTTGCGGCCCTGAAAGCTTTGGTCAGTACAGGAATCCAGCAAGGCCACATGAAATTGCAGGCCAAATCCTTGGCACTCCTCGCAGGTGCTAGTGAGTCTGAAGTTGCTCCCCTAGTAGAGCGCCTTATTGCAGATAAAACCTTTAACCTAGAGACAGCCCAGCGCTATCTCGAAAATTTAAGATCATAAAAAACTCAGACGAATCGGTCTGAGTTTTCTTGTACTTATACTCAATGAAAATCAAAGAGCAAACTAGGAAGCTAGCCGCAGGTTGCTCAAAGCAATGCTTTGAGGTTGTAGATAAGACTGACGAAGCCAGCTCAAAACACTGTTTTGAGGTTGTGGATAGAACTGACGAAGTCAGTAACCATATCTACGGTAAGGCGACGCTGACGTGGTTTGAATTTGATTTTCGAAGAGTATTAAATACTTTTTCCTGGTAATAATGTAACAGGTAAGAAGTAACCTGTTGTTGCGACTTCCTTGCCTTCGATCTTCTGCAAGAGGAGGTCAACAGTAAGGCAGGCAATTTCTTCCATAGGTTGCTTCACAGTCGTCAAATGAGGATAGTAATTCTCGATGAAGTAGGTACCATCATAGCCAATGACTTTAAGCTCTTCTGGGACAGAAATTCCTAACTCTTGAGCGATTTTAATGACCAGAATAGCTGTTAAGTCATCTGAAGCAAAGATGGCATCTGGTTTTTGTCGGGTCAAGATATTCTTGATTTCCATTTCTTTCCTGACTGGAGAAAAGTCACTGGAAACATTGATAATAGGAGCTTTGGGGAGTACGGATGCAAAACCAGCGTGGCGTAGTCCAGTTGGCGAATTAGAATTGTCATTCCCTGTAATCATGATGATAGACTGGGCGCCTGTCTTGACCAAGGTTTGGGCGGCTAGGACCCCACCAGCATAGTTGTCAGAGGAGACGACAGGAATGTCTGGTGACAGATTTCGGTCAAAGGAAATAATCGGTGCCGTCACACGATTGTAGTCTTCGATTCCCAAGTTGTGACTACCCGAAATGATGCCGTCCACCTGATTGGCTTCCAACATTTCGAGGTATTCACGTTCCTTCTCAGAATCGTGCTCACTGTTGCAGATGATGGTCTTGTAACCATTCTTGAAGAGTTGGTGTTCCAATTTATCAATCAATTCAGCATAGAAAACATTGGAAATATTTGGGAAAATCAAACCGATTAACTTAGCTGATTTTCCTTGCAGGCTACGAGCTAAATTGTTGGGCTTATAGCCCAATTCCCGCATGGCTTCATTGACTTTTTGGATGGTTTTCTCAGATAGATAACCTTTTTTATTGATAACCCGAGAAACGGTAGTAGGGCTGACGCCTGCAAGTTTGGCGACATCAGTTAGTTTTGCGACCATAATCTAATTCATAGTATCTTCCAGTTGGGTTTCCAGATTTGATGAGAATACCATTTTGGTCTGCATGTGGGAAGACACGACCAGAAAATACTTTTTCTCCTTTGTTGATGAAAATTTCAAAGACAGAGTTATCGATGAAAATCGTAGCAGTAGTGGCCTGATTGTCGATTGGGCAAGAACGAGTTGTACCAAATTCTTGGGCGTACTGTTCACCAGCTTGGCTACGATCCACTGTCACTTGACCATTTACAAGGTCAAAGTTGATGGAAAGTCCCTTGCCTTCTTTGTCAGCAAGTAAGACAATCTCGCTCTGGCTATTGGCTTCCAAGTTGAGTTCGAGTTCGTAAGTGTTATTGGTTTGAGCACGATTTGAAAACACCTCTTCAGAGGCACGAAGGTCCTTGATAGCTGCGACTGGGTATTGGTAGAGTTTGCCGTCTTTGATAGTGAGTTCCTTGACCAAAGAGAAGGTTCCTTGGTGGTCAAAACAGTCAGATGGATATGAAACATCAGGCAAGCCAAGCCAGCTAACAGCTAGAGCACGTCCATCAGGAGCGTTGAAGGCTTGAGTTGCATAGGCTTCGAAACCATAGTCCATATTTTGAAGTTGAGACACATCTACCATTTTGGCATTTTCAGGGTCAAAGGAAGCCCCAATCTTAAACATATTTGGATAGATATTGTCGTAGTCTAGAACTTTCTTATCCAATCCTTGTGGGCAGTAGAGAAGGACAGGTTGCTCCCCGACAAAGACCAGATTTGGACATTCCATCATGTAGGCAGTACGGTCGTTAGCAAAGTCAAGGTCACCAACCTCCTGCCAGTTTGTGTAATCGTTGTCTACAGCCTTATAAAGACGAACGAAGCCTTTTTTCTCTAAGTCCTGACCACCGACGATAGCATAGTATTGACCTTTAAAGTTAAAAATTTGTGGGTCACGGAAGTGGTCAGTAGAGTCTGCTGGCTGGTCAATCAAGATCTTGTCAATCTTGGTAATCTTGCCATCCTTATCCATCAAAGCCCCAATCTGGTAAGGGTGACGGATCCAGTTTTCATCACGGACATTTCCTGTATAAAATAAGAACAAGTTATCACCAAACTGCATGGCAGAACCAGAGTAGGCACCGTGGCTATCTAATGGAGTGTCAGGCAAAACTTTGACTCCAGTTTCTCTAAAGTGAACCAAGTCATCACTTTCCAATTGTACCCAAGATTTTAAACCGTGGGCTGCACCGAAAGGAAAGTTCTGATAAAAAACAATCCACTTGCCATCAAAGTAAGAAAAGCCATTTGGGTCGTTTAGAAGTCCTGTTTTTGGCTCAACATGGTAATGAGTATGCCATGGAGATTGTACCATATTTTCCTTTATATGTTGAATTTCTTCTTGCGTCCAATCTTGATAAAGTCTGTAACGACGTTCAGTTGTCCATTCCATTCATTCATTCCTCCGAAAATCTTATCACTTTTAATAGTAACCGTTTTCGGTAAAAAATGCAAGCCATTTATGTTAAAAAAGAGAAAAACCTATCAAACGTTTATCATAAAAAGAAACCAGAAAATCAATCATCTATCTACATAAAATTGAAAGAAAGTGAAACAAAAACCCTTTTTAACTCACATTTTAAACTATTTTTTTAAAGAATCTCTTAAGAAACCCTCAAAATCTATCAAAAAAAGACCTTACTCTAAGAAACAAATATTTTTTTCTGCAAAACGCTTGACATATTTTTTGAAAGATGATAAAATAATACTCGTAGGGCGAGTAAAATCGCTTTCAAACAAAAACAAATTTTTTTATAAGGAGATTTTTGCAAATGACCAATACAGAAATTGCAAAAAAAGTCATCGAAGCCTTGGGTGGACGTGAGAACGTCAACAGTGTAGCTCACTGTGCGACTCGCCTTCGTGTTATGGTGAAAGATGAAGCGAAGATCAACAAAGATGCTATCGAGAACTTGGAAAAAGTTCAAGGTGCTTTCTTTAACTCAGGTCAATACCAAATCATTTTTGGTACAGGTACAGTAAACAAGATGTACGATGAAGTCGTAGCTCTTGGTTTGCCAACGACATCTAAGGATGAGATGAAGGCAGAAGCTGCTAAACAAGGAAATTGGTTCCAACGTGCCATCCGTACTTTTGGTGACGTCTTTGTTCCAATCATTCCAGTTATCGTAGCAACTGGTCTCTTCATGGGTGTTCGTGGGCTCTTGAATGCTCTTGGAATGACACTTCCAGAAGATGTGACAACTTACACTCAAATTTTGACTGACACAGCCTTTATCATCTTGCCAGGTTTGGTCGTTTGGTCAACCTTCCGTGTATTCGGTGGTAACCCAGCTGTTGGTATCGTTCTTGGTATGATGCTTGTTTCTGGTTCACTTCCAAATGCCTGGGCTGTTGCATCTGGCGGTGAAGTAACTGCTATGAACTTCTTCGGATTTATCCCAGTTGTAGGTTTGCAAGGTTCAGTTCTTCCAGCCTTCATTATCGGGGTTGTCGGAGCTAAGTTTGAAAAAGCTGTTCGTAAAGTGGTTCCAGATGTACTTGATCTCTTGGTAACACCATTCGTAACACTTCTCGTAATGTCAATTCTTGGTTTGTTTATCATCGGACCAGTCTTCCACGTTGTTGAAAACTACATCCTTCTTGGAACAAAAGCTATCCTTAACTTGCCATTTGGTCTTGGTGGTTTCTTGATCGGTGGAGTTCACCAAGTTATCGTCGTATCAGGTGTTCACCACATCTTCAACTTGCTTGAAGTTCAATTGCTTGCTGCTGACCATGCTAACCCATTCAACGCTATCATCACAGCTGCTATGACTGCACAAGGTGCTGCAACTGTAGCAGTTGGTGTGAAAACTAAAAATCCAAAATTGAAAACTCTTGCTTTCCCAGCAGCCCTTTCTGCCTTCCTAGGTATTACTGAGCCTGCTATCTTCGGGGTTAACTTGCGTTACCGTAAACCATTCTTCCTTTCATTGATCGCTGGTGCAATCGGTGGTGGATTGGCATCTATCCTTGGTCTTGCTGGTACTGGTAATGGTATCACCATCATCCCTGGTACAATGCTTTATCTTGGTAATGGACAACTTCCACTATACCTTCTTATGGTAGCTGTATCATTTGCCCTTGGTTTTGCCCTTACTTACATGTTTGGTTATGAGGATGAAAAAGAAGTTGCTACTGAAGTAGAGACAGAACGTTTGGTCCAAGAAGAAACAACTGGTAACATTCCAGCAGCTCTTCAAAATGAAACACTTGTAACTCCTATCGTTGGTGACGTTGTCGCTCTTGCTGATGTTAATGACCCAGTCTTCTCAAGTGGAGCTATGGGACAAGGTATCGCTGTGAAACCAAGCCAAGGTGTGGTTTATGCACCAGCTGATGCTGAAGTTTCAATCGCCTTTCCAACAGGACATGCCTTTGGTTTGAAAACAACTAATGGTGCTGAAGTCTTGATCCATGTTGGTATCGACACTGTAACAATGAATGGTGAAGGTTTCGAAGCAAAAGTTGCTCAAGGTGACAAGGTAAAAGCTGGCGATGTTCTTGGAACATTTGATTCAAACAAAATCGCTGCAGCTGGACTTGATAATACAACAATGGTTATCGTTACAAACACAGCTGACTACGCTTCAGTAGCTCCAGTCGCAACAGGTTCAGTTGCGAAGGGTGATGCTCTTATCGAAGTGAAAGCCTAATACTCTTCGAAAATCAAATGCAAACCACGTCAGCTTTATCGGCAACCTCAAAATAGTGTTTTGAGCAGCCTTCGGCTAGATTCCTAGTTTGCTCTTTGATTTTCATTGAGTACTATATTCCCTCTCAAAATGAAAACGAACAAATGACATGTTTGTTCGTTTTTGCTTGAATGGTAAGATTTACAGAGGAAAATCTAAAAAATAGAGAAATTTAGATTTTCGAAATATGCTATAATAAAGAAAATAAAAACAAGAGGTTTATCATGACAAAATTATATGGAAGCTTGGAAGCGGGCGGTACAAATTTGTCTGTGCTGTCGGTGATGAAAACTTTAATGTTGTGGAAAAAACACAATTTCCAACAACAACTCCAATCGAAACAATCGATAAAACCATCGAGTTCTTCTCAAAATTCGATAACCTTGCTGGTCTTGCAGTTGGTTCATTTGGTCCGATTGATATTGATAAAAACTCAAAAACTTATGGCTTTATCACGACAACTCCAAAACCAAACTGGGCAAATGTGGACTTGCTTGGTGCCCTTCGTCGCGCCCTAAACGTGCCAATGTACTTCACTACAGACGTAAACAGCTCTGCTTATGGTGAAGTGGTTGCCCGTAACAATGCTGGTGGTCGTATCGAAAACTTGGTTTACTACACAATCGGTACAGGTATTGGTGCAGGTGTCATCCAACGTGGTGAGTTTATCGGTGGTGTGGGTCACCCTGAAATGGGTCACTACTATGTTGCTAGACACCCAATGGATATTGAAAAAGAATTCAACGGTGTTTGTCCATTCCACAAAGGCTGTTTGGAAGGCTATGCAGCTGGTCCAAGTTTGGAAGCTCGTACAGGTGTTCGTGGGGAAAACATTGAACTCAACAACCCTGTTTGGGATGTTCAAGCCTACTATATCGCTCAAGCTGCGGTCAATGCGACAGTGACTTTCCGCCCAGATGTGATTGTCTTTGGTGGAGGGGTCATGGCTCAACAACACATGCTGGACCGTGTCCGTGAGAAATTTACAGCTCTTCTCAATGGCTACCTACCAGTACCAGATGTGCGTGACTACATCGTCACTCCAGCAGTCGCAGGAAATGGTTCTGCTACTCTTGGGAACTTTGTCCTTGCAAAAGAAGTTTCAAAATAAAGCACAAAATCCGCTTGGGCAACCAAACGGATTTTTTATGTGTCAAAGCATTTGCCAGAAAAAGTCAATAATATAGGTTAGACCGTAGGTATAAACCACGAGGGTAAAGGGCTTGGTCAGAATGATGATGGTCATATAGCGCTTGAAACTCATCTTGGTCAGGGCAGCCAGCATACAGAGAAAGTCAGCTGGACTAATGGGCCAAATCATCATAAAGATAAAGAAACGGTCAAAACGATTGCCTTTATCCAACCAACCGATATACTTGTCATAGGTGCGCTTGCTGACGACGGACTGGACAAAGGCAGCTCCATAGAGTCGCACCAGATAAAAGATAATGGCACAGCCAATCACGATGCCGATATAGTTGTAGATTGTCCCGATGATGTGACCATAGATAAAGACCCCAGCTACTGAGGTCAAGGCTCCTGGAATGATAGGGACGACCGTCTGTAAAATCTGTAAAAAGATAAAGAGAGGTGGCCCCCAGATACCTGCCTGCTGGATAAAGGCAGAGAGGGTTTCCCTTAGACTGTAAAACCCCAGCCTGATAAGCCCAAATACAGAAAATCAAACTCCCAACCCCACCGACAATCGATGAGATATTGATAACTCGCTGCAGAAGGGGAGAAACAGCTTTCATTTGTTTATCCTGTGACATGTAAACTCCTCATAGATAGTATAACTCTACTATACCATATTTTGGAGGAGAAAGGGGGAATGAGTCTTTTTGATGAGGGAAGAGTGATGGATTTTGAGCCTAAACATGCTATAATAAAGGGAGCAGACAAGTAGCAAAGGAGAGAGTATGATACAGGTAAAACCAGAACTGGAGATAGAAAAACAGCTGATCAACCAACTGGTGACTGGGGAAAGTCAATGGACTTACAGAGATGACCTTAAAACTGAAGAGCAATTATGGGAAAACTTCTTTGAAAAGCTAGCCCAGAACAATGTGGATCTATTGGCAGATCATCCCCTGACAGAACAGGAAAAACGCCAGATAAAGAATCAACTGAACTTTGTTAGCTACTATGATGCGGCCAAGTGGTTGGTCGGCGAAAATGGCATTGCCAAAGTTGAGGTTCAGAGAGAAGATGCTAGTTTGGGGACTATCCGTTTATCTGTCATTTGGCGAGACAATATCGCAGCTGGCAAGTCTAGTTATGAGGTTGTCAACCAAGTCGAGAGAGACAAGGTAAATCCTCAGGATCAAGACCGCAGGCTAGATGTGACTCTCTTGATCAATGGCCTTCCAATGATTCAGATTGAGCTTAAAAGTCCCCGAGTTGCTTTTCTAGATGCCTTTCATCAAATCAAAAAGTATGATAGGGAAGGCAAGTTCCGTGGTATTTACTCTAGCTTACAGATGTTTGTTGTGACCAATAAAGTAGACACACGCTATATCGCTGCAGCTAGGGAAAATAAACTCAACAAGCAATTTCTAACCAAGTGGGTGGATAAGGATAATCATCCTGTGACAAACCTGACTAGCTTTGCCCACGAAGTCCTTTCTATCCCTCGTGCCCACCAGATGGTCATGCAGTATTCTGTCCTTGATGATAGTAAGAAGGCTCTCATCCTCCTGCGTCCCTACCAGATCCACGCCATCGAAGCAGTGCAAGAAGCTTCTCGTCAGCAAGCATCAGGCTATGTTTGGCATACGACAGGTTCAGGGAAGACCTTGACCTCCTATAAGGTAGCGCGGAATCTCCTCCAGATTCCATCCATCCAAAAGACGATTTTTGTCGTTGACCGCAGGGACTTGGATCAACAGACCACTTCATCTTTTCTCTCTTATGCGACCAATGATGTCATTGATATCGATGAGACGGATAATACTCATGATTTGGTCAAGCGACTAGGAAGTAATGATAAGCGTGTCGTGGTAACGACCATCCAGAAAATCATCACCATGATGCGTAAGTTTGAGCAAGGTCTTTACCAAAGAGATGCGGACAAAATCAAGGGTCTTCGAGTGGCCTTTGTCGTGGATGAATGCCACCGTGCTGTAACACCTCAAACACAAAAAGATATTAAGGCCTTTTTCCCACAGTCTCTCTGGTACGGTTTTACAGGCACACCTATCTTTAAGGAAAATAAACGCCAGCAAGTCGGCGATCTAGCCCAAACCACCCAGCAACAGTACGGAGACCGTCTCCATGAGTATACAGTCAAGGAAGCTATCTATGATGGAGCAGTTTTAGGCTTTAAGGTGGATTATCGCAATACCCTCATCACGGATAAATTCGAAAATGACATACCAGATACTGTCTACGAGGATGAGGAGCATATGCTGGAAGTCTTGGATGCCATTATCAATAAATCCCGTCAACAGCTAGGCTTCCAAAAAGGAGTGGGTAAGACCTACAATGCCATCCTGACCGTCAAGTCAATCCCTCAAGCACAGGCCTACTATGACCTGCTCAAGCGAGTCAAGGCTGGGGAGACAAGAGTCAAGGTATCGGAAAGGGTCAAGCAGGTCCTTCCTGACTTTCCAAAGGCGATCATCACCTACTCGGTCACTGAAAATGAAGAAGACTCTAGAGCCAATCAAGACCACATGAAGCAGGTCTTAGAGGACTACAACCAAGAGTTTGATACTCACTTTACCATGGCGGATCTTCGTGGTTTTAATACGGATGTCAATAACCGCCTAGCTCGAAAACAGGACAAATACCTCTATCGCAATGAACAGTTGGACTTGGTTATTGTGGTCAATCGTCTCTTAACAGGATTTGATGCCCCTTGTCTATCGACTCTCTTTATTGACCGCAAGCCTATGCAACCGCAGGACTTGATTCAGGCTTTTAGTCGAACCAACCGTATTTTTGATAGCAGTAAGACCTATGGTCATATTATCACTTTCCAAAAGCCTCTAGCCTTTAAGGAAGCAGTAGATAGTGCCCTCAAACTCTACTCAAATGGTGGAGAAAACGAGGTCCTAGCTCCAAGCTGGGAAGAGGAAAAGAGAAACTTTTTGCGGAGTTGCAGTGATTTCAAAAATCTTGCTACTGATGACTATGTGAATGGTCTAGATCTCGAGCAAGTCTCTACGCCTGAGTTGAGGAAACTGGCTAAAACCTATCAAGCCTTTGATAAATACCTAGCCTCTATCCGAGTGTACAAAGAGTATGATGAGGAAGAAGTTTACAGTCAGACAGGACTTGATGGAGAAAAGTTGGAAAGGTATCTGGGCCTTTATCGAAATGTCCTTGCAGAATTAAAAAGCCGAGTAGAGGATGATGACGATGGAGAACCCCTTGATATCCATTATGAACTAGAGTCTATCCAAGTGGATGAGATCAACTATGCCTATATCTTGACCTTGATTCAAAGTCTGATTGAACAAGGCCAAAGTCAAGAAAAGAACCTAAGCGCTCAAGATAGGGAAGCCGTGGATAACTATATTCAGAGTCTTGAGAAGACCAATCCAAATCTTGCCCAGATCATCACTGAACTTTGGAGAGAGGTACAAGAGCATCCAGAAAGCTATCGTGGTCAGTCTATCGCAAATATCTTGGATCAGATGATAGAGGCTGTCATCCAGCAACACATCCAAGTCTTTAGCAAACGTTGGTATGTCGGAGAGGATGAACTCCGTTACTATGTCGAGCACTACCGCAAGGGAGCGAAAAAACAACTAGGAGAGAGCCAGCTGACCAAGAGCCAGCGCTATCAGGACTATAAGATAGAAGTGGCAGATGCCCTCAATCCCCTCCTCTATAAAAAACAAATCACGGAAGCCTATACCCAGCTTGTAGAGGAAGTTATTGAGCCACTCAGGGTGGGGAGATAGTAGGGAGTCGTAATGAAAGAAAAAGGAAATTCTGAAAAAGACTTGGAATAAGAAATAAAAAAATAAATTACTTTCTTTGTTGCATAGGTCGAATATAAGTAGATGTATTTGGCAGAGGACTAATTATTATAAATTGGTTCCAACAATTCCCTAAACTTTTTAGAAAGAATTAAAAACATTAGAACACACTGAATCAATCACACCTATTGATATTAATAAAGAAATTAAACTTAATTACTACAGAAGAGATAGAGGCAATTTACAAAAGAAAGAATAGATATGTCGGTTGGAAAGTAAAAATTCCTAGGCGAGTTTTTATTAAAAGAAGATATATCAGATTACTATAAAACAAATGATGGTATACCTCATAACAATGTTGTCCATAGAGGTCATCTTTTTAGGAAAAACAATTTGAAAAAAATTTCTTTTTGAGAGTACTTCAATAAGGAATGGTAAAAATTCATTTTTTTGATAAAAAAATAACATTGACAATATATATCAACAATTTAGTCGAGCAAATTGCAATGGTAAGTTTAATAATGGGCAGTCATATTTTGAAAATAATGTCTGTAGAATTATCGAAAACTATACTAGTAACGAGATTTACGAGAGTTGCTATTATGAAGTTGAAGCAATCTTTTTAGATATAACTGATGAGATACCGATAGGAAACAGGATTTTTATTTTTTTGACAAGCAAAAATTTTTGAAAATAGTTTTCATGTATTTGTTCCAAATTTCAGTGAAGAATATGTGCTCAAAAATTCTTGTTATCTAAAGTATAGGAAACGTTATAAATCAGGGATTTTCAAAAAAAGGAATTAAAGTTTATAGGAAGTAATTATAATTGTTAACAAATGATCAATTAGATGAAATCGTAAGAGAGTTTTTTTACCAAGAAACAGAAGGGAATATTGGGATTTTTAAAGAAAAACCATATTTTTATGAAGGTCAAAGTAAAGAAGAAAAAAATAAAAAAGAAGAATGATCTTCTCCATGATATTATTTGTATGGCAAATAATTTAAGTAACTCGAGATGCATACATTATCATGGGAATTCAAGATAAACCCATTAAGATAACTGGAGTTAAGCAATTTTTCGAATAAGTGGACACAAGAAAAATATCAAGATTTTTTTACAAAAATTTAACTTGGGCTGAGATATGATTCCGACAGTTGAATTTCGAACTATAAATGATGGAGATTTAGATGTTTTAATTATAAAAAAATCAAACAAGATTCCATTTTATATAACTAAAAAAATATAGTAAAGTTAGAGAAAATCAAATTTATGTTCGAAAAGGTTCTAAGAATACTGCAATTGATAGTCAGGCAGAAATAGGCGATATTGAAAAACTATTCGAATTTAGATTTGGATTAACTCCTTTCCCTAAGGAACGTGTTATTAACTATATAACTGACCATAATCATTGGAGTGAGATGAAGGGGAATTGTGAAACTCGTTCTTGGTATTATGAGAAATTTCCTGAATATACAATGGAATTAGTTGATGATCCACAGAACGATGAACTCCGGGCTCCGGTTTATGCACTCATCCATCCTAACGTAAGAACCACATGGGAGATTTTACGGATAAAGTATCACCAAACAATTTTATTGGAGTTTAGTTCTCACTATATTGACGAATATAGAGGATTGTCTGTTCAACCACGATATAATTTTTTAAAAATTATTTGAAGGAGTAAACAATATAAATTTAAAAACTAATTTTTACTATTATTTATGCAGACTCTGTTGAAATTAATTTGATGTATTTGTTAGAGGAATTACATGAGCAAGATGGCGAAGCGCTAAGACAACATTTAAGTTTAATTCCAGTCTTTAAAAAAACGATGATGAAAGAGAAGCTATTGAAAAATATGTTGAAGAAAATAAATCTAAGATTCTTGTTAAAATAAAAAAAGAAAGTGAGAAGGTTTGTTTAGGTTACAACTATGAAGGGATGAGCAACATAGTAAATGGGACAAAAGAAGAAATAGCAGTAACTAAGGTTGTGAAAAAGTTGCTAAATGAATATAGGAAAGAACAGTTGTATGAAAAGAGTAAATAAATTAGCAAAGATTAGATTTAAGGGATATGATATTTCTCTTGAGAGAAAGACAATAGGAGATATAACAACTAGTTTTTCAGGAGGAACTCCAAAATCAAGCAACAAGAGTTATTACGAAGGGAACATACCTTTTATTAGGTCAGGTGAAGTTAAATCAAAACAAACAGAATTATTTATAAGCGATGAAGCTTTGAATAATTCTTCGGCAAAATTGGTAGAAAAAGGTGATATTTTATATGCACTATATGGTGCAACAAGTGGAGAAGTCGCAATAAGTCAGATAAATGGTGCCATAAATCAGGCTATACTTGCTATTAAACCTAAACCGGGATATTCTTCTGAGTTTATTATGAATTATCTTAAAAAGAGAAAGATAATATTTTAGAAAAATATCTACAAGGCGGTCAAGGTAATCTTTCTGCAGCAATAGTAAAAAGTATTGAGTTAAGTTTACCTAATTTAGCCGAACAATCCGCCATTGGTTCCCTCTTCCGCACCCTCGACGACCTTCTGTCTAGCTACAAGTACAATCTTGCCAACTACCAATTTCTCAAGGCGACCATGCTCTCTAAGATGTTTCCCAAAGTTGGACAGACAGTCCCTGAGATTCGTTTAGAAGGATTTGAAGGTGAATGGGAAACTAAAATACTCTCTGAAGTTACAAATATCACAATGGGACAATCTCCCAAGTCAGAAAACTATACAGATAATCCGAATGATTATATTCTAGTTCAGGGAAATGCAGATATTAAGGATAAGCAGGTGGTTCCTAGATTATGGACAACGGAAGTTACTAAAATGGCGGAAATTGGCGATATAATTTTAACTGTGAGAGCCCCTGTTGGTGATATAGGTAAAACGGATTATAATGTAGTAATTGGACGTGGAGTTGCAGCAATAAAAGGTAATGACTTTATTTTTTTATACTTTAGAAAAAAATGAAAAAGACTGGTTTCTGGAATAGATTTAGCACAGGTTCAACGTTTGAATCAATTAGTTCTAATAACATAAAAGAAGCAATTATTCAAATTCCAACACTTAAAGAACAACAAGCCATCGGCGCCTACTTCTCCAACCTCGATAAGCTCATCAGCTCTTACCAAGAAAAAAATTTCTCAGCTAGAAACACTGAAAAAGAAACTCTTGCAGGATATGTTTTATATAGGAGATTAATTTTGGGTAATGAAGAATTATTAAATACAGTAAATTCACTAACTAATACTTATTATGCTGCTCTAGGTTTTGTTGCGACTGTAATATTAGGAATTCTGGCATTTGTATTTTTGGGATAGAGTAAATTTTAAAAAAATCTCTTGAAAAAGAATTTAAAACTATTTTTAAAAGAAGAACTTAAGAATCAAAAGTTTGAAATAGATTATTACTATTTGAAGTATTTGCCATTCATTAAAAATTAGAAACATACTATAAGGGTATGGGGATTAAAAAAAGGTGGAATGATACGACCTTTTTCTGAAATATTGTGATGGACCATTGAATGAGATGATAGCTTTTGTATAATCGTTGTGTAAATACGTCTTTTTCAACCATTTTTCGAAAAGTTATTCAAGAGATTATTACGATATCTGTTACAATATAATAGAAGACACAAGAGAATTTGTAACTTATAGATTAGATACGTTAACAGAAATGGAGCTAAATGCTATAATAAAAAGTGAATAATTATATACCACAATTGAATTATATATTTACAAAATATGATTATTTAGAGTTTAAAAGCAATTGTATTGGATAAAACTAATTAAACTATTTTTTTATGTATAGTTGAAACGATTAAGGATAGAAAGAAACATTATGGAAACAACACAAACTTCCCAGTCGCTCTACCAAGCCCTGTGGAATTCAGCGGATGTTCTCCGCTCTAAGATGGATGCCAACGACTATAAGTCTTATCTCTTGGGCATGGTCTTTTATAAGTACCTGTCAGATAAGATGCTCTTTTTCGTGGTGGAGACTATGGAGGAGGGGAGTGAGAGTCTAGAGGCTGCCCTTGAGGTCTATCGTAACTACTATGAGGATGCGGACACCCACGAGGATCTTCTTGCAGTCATGAAGGACGAACTCAACTACAGTATCAAGCCTGAGTTGACTTTACGGCTCTAGTAGCACGTGTCAATGAGGGGACTTTCCAGTTGGAAGACTTGGCTCAGGGGTTTCGAGATATTGAGCAGAGTGATGAACTCTATGAAAACCTCTTTGAAGATATTGACCTCTATTCCAAAAAGCTAGGGGCGACTCCGCAAAAGCAAAACCAAACGGTGGCGGCGGTCATGAAGGAGTTGGCTGTGCTAGATGTGGCTGGTCATGCTGGTGATATGCTGGGGGATGCCTATGAGTATTTGATCGGTCAGTTTGCGACTGACTCGGGTAAGAAGGCTGGTGAGTTCTATACACCTCAGCCTGTTGCCAAACTCATGACTCAGATTGCCTTTTTGGGTCGTGAGGACCAGTTAGGCTTTACTATCTATGATGCGACTATGGGTTCTGGCTCTCTCTTGCTCAATGCCAAGAAATATTCTCATAAACCGCAGACAGTGGTCTACTTTGGTCAGGAACTCAATACCTCGACCTATAACTTGGCTCGGATGAACATGATTCTTCATGGTGTTCCAGTTGAAAATCAATTTCTCCACAATGCCGATACACTAGACGAAGACTGGCCGACTCAGGAGCCGACCAACTTTGATGGTGTTCTCATGAACCCACCCTACTCTGCCAAGTGGTTAGCTAATTCTGGCTTTATGGCGGATCCTCGTTTCTCTCCTTTGGGAAACTGGCACCCCAGTCCAAGGCTGACTTTGCCTTTCTCTTGCATGGTTACTACCATCTCAAGCAAGATAATGGAGTTATGGCTATCGTTCTTCCCCACGGTGTTCTTTTCCGTGGAAATGCGGAGGGAACTATTCGTAAGGCCTTGTTAGAAGAAGGGGCTATTGACACAGTTATCGGTTTACCTGCCAATATCTTCTTTAACACAAGCATTCCGACTACGGTTATCATTCTCAAAAAGAACCGTACCAATCGTGATGTCTACTTTATAGATGCTTCTAAGGAGTTTGATAAAGGAAAAAAATCAAAATATCATGACGGATGTTCATATCGAGAAGATTCTGGAAGCCTACAAGTCTCGTGAAGAGATTGACAAGTTTGCCCATCTAGCAAGCTATGAAGAAATCGTCGAAAATGACTACAACCTCAATATTCCTCGTTACGTAGATACCTTTGAGGAAGAAGAAGTCGAGCCACTGACAGATATCGTCAGCAAGATTAACACGACAAATGAAGCAATCCAAACCCAAACCGCTTCCCTACTCGAAATGCTCGGTCAACTCCATGGAACCACACCAGAAGCCGATGCTGAACTTAAAGAGTTTTTGAAAGAGTTTGAAGGGTGATGGGGAGTCGGATTTGTATATCAATTGTAGAGTATTTGAACACTACAGTTTTGCATCCTCATTGCTTAATAGATATGTGAATGTTGAGTAGGAAATAGAATTGGTTTTCAAATAATAGATAAAAAAATAGCGTAATAAATCAAAAAAAGTCATGTAAAATGACTTTTTTTGATATAATAGATATAAGAAAACGAAGGAGATCGTAAGCGTGGTTAAATTAAGGAGTCTCATTATAGAGAATATAAAGAACGTGCAGTATGGAGTGATTGATTTTCAAAATAAATCTGACTTTATCAATGTAACGGGAATTTATGGTCAGAATGGTTCAGGAAAAACAGCTGTTGTAGATGTATTTGAAGTTCTATCTGCTTTGATGAAAGGAGAGTCTGTTCCACAACATACAAAGGGGATTTTTAATGCCATAGACCAAGTAGGGGAAAATGCGATTACTTTAGAATTAGAAGTCCCAGAAACCTATATCATTCGATATAAAGTCGAGTTTGCTGCAAGTGAACCTACAGGCATGCAAGATGTAATGGTTGTAAAAGAAGAACTTGCTTATAAACCTCTAGAAGCTGGGTCCAGATACCGCTATTTACTGAGATACGAATATGAGGGAAGTAATTTTGATACAGAGCAACCGCGACATACGGGCTATTTAAAATCTCAAAGAAGTATTATGGGAAAGGACGCGGTTAGTGTTTTAACAAAGACAATTATTGATGATAATCGTTCCTTTATTTTCTCAAAAGAATTAGTAGGATTTATTTATACTTCAAGTAAGCAAGATTTATCGACGCTTGTTGAAATTTATAATGTCATTCAAGACTTTTATCAAAATTTGAGGATCTTTACTCAAGAGTTATCTAGTTTAAATAGTAGTGGGGTTACTCCTATCACAATTAACTATCAGAATCGTGACTCTCGTGTGAGTTATCAGGGGATTATCCCTATGTTTCTTCAAAGTGGAGGAATTTCTATAAATGAAGAAATTTATAGTGTTTATGAGAGCACGATTAACTATTTGAATGAAATTGTTCCCATTATTATCCCTGACTTGAAACTTGAAATGGAAGCAGGTGAGATAGAGATTCGAAGTGATGGACAAAAAATAAGAAATGTTAGTTTTATTTCGAATCGTGCAGGTAAAAGATTCTCTCTAAAAACATGAATCTGAAGGATTCGTAAAATTATTAGTATGCTTGGATTTTTGGTGGAAGTATATAATAAAGAGAATATTATCGCTGTCATTGATGAATTGGATGCAGGTGTATTTGAATATCTACTAGGCGAGTTGATTGAAATTTTTTCTGAAAGTGCCAAAGGACAACTCATTTTTACTTCTCATAATTTACGTGTACTAGAAAAACTTCCTTCCTACAAGGTTGTGTTCTCAACAGCTTGTCCGACAAATCGTTATATCCGTCTAACTGGCATTAAGCCAAGCAATAACTTAAGAGATATTTACTTGAGAGGAATTCAGCTGGGTGGACACGAAGAAGAATTGTATCAAGGAGTTTCTAATAGTAAAATTAAACGAGCTTTGAGAAAGGCAGGGATCAAGCTTGGCGAATAAAAGTAGAAAGGTTATTCTAGTATTTGTAGAGGGAGAATCCGATGAGACTGTTGTAGGATTTGTAACAGATTCATTAGTGGAACGATTGGAGAATATGCATATCACACTAAAGGTGATGTATGGAGATGTCTTTTCAGATAGGAGATATTCTGCCTCATCTGGAACGAAAATTGCAAGTGATAGAATTGGCGAGGTTCTTGCTACAGAAAAATGGGAAGTAAGTGATTTACTGTTTGTTGCCTTTGTAACAGATACGGATGGCATGTTTATGAATCCAACTTCTTTAGTTGTAGATGATTCTATGGAAGGGACAGATTCATTTCAATATGATTTACACACTCGGAGGTTACTCTTTTCAACGATGAAGAAGAAAAAGGATATTATTGAAACGAGACAGAGAAAGGCAAGGCATGTCAATCAGTTGATTAAAGATGGGACTTCCTTGTTGGTTAAGCGGAAGTTAGTTCAAACTTTTTGTATTATAATTCTGTTAATTTGGAGCATGTTTTATTTGGCAAGATATTACCAAATCATGAAAAAATAGGTGCTGCTGATGATTTGATCGACCAGTATGAAGAAAAAGGCGATGCAGGAGTAGAAGAGATTTTAGCATTTTTCCAAAGCAGATGCCCGGCAGACGATTACGAACAATCATGGCAATTTATAAAACAAAATGAAATGACGAATGGGTATTCTAATTTAGCGTTATTGTTTGACAAGATTCAGAGTGATAAATAAAATTCCGACAAACAGTTTGTAGTCCAATAAGTTCAATAGAATAGAGGAGGTCAGCAATCACTATGACTAATAAAATTAATGAATACAAAGACCTGATTGCTTTTCATCCAGGTCAGTATGTTGAAGAGTTGATTGAAGATTATAACGTAACGCAAAAGGAATTTGCAGAGCGTTTAGGAATTTCTGAAATGAAGCTCGGTAAATTAGTGAATGGTGAGGAATCAATTAGTAATGATATTGCTGAGAAGTTAGCCAACATTACTAATATTTCGATGATAACTTGGCTCAATCTTCAACATGTCTACGATGTAAAAATTGCGGAGATCATAGAGTAAACACGGTATAATCTCAAATATGAATAATAACAACCAACGTGTCCTTTACCAACAACTATGGGCTAGAAACAAATACCTCGTTTTGAGTCATTCTAGCAATATTTACAATGATATTCGTCAATATCTCAAGCAAGAAGTGGTGGAAGTGAGTCAGGTTCAAGAGATGATTGACCGTGCCTGTCAAATCCCAGAACATAGGGGGCAGGTTTGCAATGCCTTTCAGCATATTTGGGGCTATTTCAAAAAGAAAGCGACGGATGCTGAGAGGAAAGACTATATGCTCTTGCTGGATCGCTACCGCTTTGGTCAGGCTTCTAAGGAAGATGTGATTGCTAAGACGAGAGAGTTGCTTGAACTTTATCCAAATACCTACTTGCAACATTCGACTTTATTAAAAGGAGATTCCCATGAGACTTTGGCATGAGGCTTTGATTTCACAACTTCTCCGTCCTCAACTCTTGGGGCAACATCGAGAGTGTTGCGCCCTGCGTGGCAATGGTTGGGGCAGAAAGCATGCGACGGTTGACTATGTTTTTACTCACTCCCCCTATCGTCTCTATGCCTATCATGACTTGATCATGAAGGAGATGGTTAAACGAGGCTTTAAGGTCAGTCCAGAGTGGCTGGACAAGAACTACCGTGGTAAGACCTGCCCACCTTATGAAGATTTAGCAGAGGAAAAGTTGACAAGTCCTTTATACAGTGAACACAACGCTACCTACCATGAGGAGTGTTTAGATAATCTCCGAGAGAAGGGATAGAGCTGGAATAATAGTAAGGATTGTCTTCGATTTATAACTCTTACCGTAATTTTTCGAATAATAAAGATGAGACCTTTAGAATTTTTTTCTAAGGTCTTCTTTTTATGAGTGTTCAGATTTACTTTTAATAACTTTTTGAGTTATAATTAAATTAGAAAGAGGTTGCTTGTTGCATACGATTTACTTCTATAAGGACAAAAATGGAAACGAGCCAGTCTTAGATTATATGAGAGAATTGGCTAGTAAGAAGAGTAAGGATAGTCGCATCAAACTCAATAAACTAAACGACTATATCGAGTTGCTTAGTCAGCATGGGACTAGAGCTGGTGAACCCTATATCAAACATTTGGAAGATGAAATTTGGGAACTAAGACCTCTGAGGGATAGGATTTTATTTGTAGCATGGCTTGATGGAAGTTTTGTTCTCTTACATCATTTTGTCAAAAAGACTCAGAAAACTCCTAGGAGAGAAATTGAAAAAGCTAAGCGTGAATTGAAGGACTTAAAAGAAAGAAGGTTAAGTGATGAAGAATAGTACTATTGGGAGTAATTGGAAAGATATCAGATCTGAGCTCTTCACCAAGGAGGAAATTCTTGAAAGTGATATGCGAGTGGCTATTATGAGTGAGCTGATTGAGGCTAGGCATGAACAAGGAATCAGTCAGAAAAAGCTAGAAGAACTTAGTGGAGTAAGCCAGCCTGTCATAGCTAGGATGGAAACAGGAAAGACAAGTCCTCAGTTGGATACAGTCTTAAAAGTCTTAGCCAGTTTAGGAAAGACACTAGCAGTCGTCCCACTTGAACAGAAAAAAGGTTGATAGGGATGAAATTACTTGGTTGGCTAAAATCATCCACTGGATAATTTTACCTCCCGTCCGCACTTTTCAGGGAAATATCAGAATTACAAAAGAAAACTAACCTATAGTCTTTTTCTAATAACAAGTCATAGTCACTTATAAGAATTACTAATAACGTATTTGAGTATTCCAACTAAAATACAGCCAAAAACAAGCTATACAAAGGACTTGAGGCATTTGTCTCAAGTCTTTTTCTTTTGTCCAAACAGAGGTATAGTTTCAAACTATATCAAAGCCTAATTTTTTACAATTATACAGACGCATTCTTTTCTGTTAAGATAGTTTCAACAACAAATTTTGGAGGACACATCATGTCAACTACAATCATCGGTTTCCCTCGTTTGGGCGAATTCCGCGAATTAAAATTTACAACTGAAAAATACTTTAGAAAAGAAATCTCAGAAGAAGAACTCTTAGCAGCAGCAAAAGAATTGCGTGCTAAACACTGGAACATTGTCAAAGAAAAAGGCATCACTGAAATCCCATCAAATGACTTTTCTCACTATGACAACTTCCTAGATGCAGCTTTCCTTTTCAACGTAGTACCTGCTTCAGTTCAAAACTTGGACTTGTCTGACCTTGAGCGCTACTTTGCTTTGGGTCGTGGTTACCAAGGAGAAAAAGGGGATGTTCGCGCTCTTCCAATGAAGAAATGGTTCAACACTAACTACCACTACATCGTTCCTAAATTTGAAAAAGACACTCAAGTTAAACTTGCAGGTCACAAAATTTTCGATGAGTTCCAAGAAGCCAAAGAACTTGGATTGAACACTCGCCCAGTTCTTGTAGGTCCATTCACTTTCCTTCAATTGTCAGACTTTGAAGAAGGCGTGAAAGCAGAAGACTTCGTAGACAGCTTAGTAGCTGCTTACCAAGAAGTTTTTGCTAAATTGGCTGAACTTGGTGCAACTCGTATCCAACTCGATGAAGCGGCTCTTGTCAAAGATTTGACAGCTGAAGAAAAAGCTCTCTTCTTGGACCTCTACAACAAACTCTTGGCTGATAAGAAAGGTCTTGAAGTCTTGCTTCAAACTTACTTCGGAGACGTTCGTGATGTCTACTCTGACCTTGTGAAATTGCCAGTAGATGCGATCGGTCTTGACTTCGTTGAAGGTAAGAAAACTCTTGAACTCGTTAAAGGTGGCTTCCCAGCTGACAAGACTCTCTATGCAGGTATTGTCAATGGTAAAAACATCTGGCGTAATAACTACGAAAAAGAGCTTGGCTGTTCTTGAGCAAATCCCGGCTGAAAACATCGTATTGACAAGCTCATGCTCACTTCTTCATGTGCCATTTACAACTGCTAATGAAGAATTTGAACCAGCTATCTTGAACCACTTTGCCTTTGCGGTTGAAAAATTAGATGAAATTCGTGACTTGGATGCTATCCGCAACGGTCAAGGTGCAGAAGCGCTTGCTGCTAACAAAGAACTTTTTGCGACTGAACGTGTTGGTGAAAATGCGGAACTTCGTGCGCGCATCGCTGGTTTGACAGACGCTGACTACACTCGTTTGCCAGCCTTTGCTGAGCGTGAAGCTATCCAAGAAGAAGCTTTCAAACTTCCAGCTCTTCCAACAACAACTATCGGTTCATTCCCTCAAACTAAGGAAGTTCGTGCGAAACGTTTGGCTTACCGTAAAGGTGAATTGTCTCAAGAAGAGTACGATGCTTTCCTTGCTGAAACGATCGATGAATGGATCAAATGGCAAGAAGATATCGACTTTGATGTCCTTGTTCACGGTGAATTTGAGCGTAATGACATGGTTGAGTACTTCGGTCAAAACTTGTCAGGTTACCTCTTCTCTAAAAACGGTTGGGTACAATCATACGGTATGCGTGGGGTGAAACCACCAATCATCTGGGGCGATGTCACTCGTCTTAACCCTATCACTGTTAAATGGTCTAGCTATGCACAAAGCCGTACAAACAAACCTGTTAAAGGTATGTTGACTGGACCAGTAACTATTCTTAACTGGTCATTCCCACGTGAAGACATCTCTATCAAGGATTCAACTCTTCAAATCGCCCTTGCTATCAAGGATGAAGTACTTGATCTTGAAGCTGCTGGTGTGAAAATCATCCAAATCGACGAGGCTGCTCTTCGTGAGAAGTTGCCACTCCGTCGTAGCGACTGGTACGAAGAATACCTTGACTGGGCTATTCCAGCCTTCCGCTTGGTACACTCAACAGTAGCGCCAGACACACAAATCCACACTCACATGTGTTACTCAGAATTTACAGATATCATCCCAGCTATCGACAACTTGGATGCAGACGTTATCTCATTTGAGGCTAGCCGTTCAAACCTTGAAATCTTGGACGAACTCAAAGCGAAAAACTTCCAAACAGAAGTTGGACCTGGGGTTTACGATATCCACTCACCTCGTGTGCCTAACGAAGGCGAAATCGACCACACCATCGAAGCAATTCTTGCTAAAGTACCAAGCAGAAAAGTTTGGATCAACCCTGACTGTGGTTTGAAAACACGTGGTATTCCAGAAACGAAAGAAAGCTTGATCCGCCTTGTAGAAGCTGCTAAGCTGCGCGTGAGAAATTGTAAGAAAAGACAGTTCTCGCTACACGGTTGATCGGTAAGAAATCAACTAGAAAAGGTTATACATATGTCGCGTCAAACACCGTCCCTCTCATTTGAAGTTTTCCCTCCAAACCCAGCAGTAGGCAATGACAAAATTATTGCAGCTCTGCAAAACATGCAAGATTTGGCTCCACACTTTATCAGTGTGACTGCCAGCAATAATAAATTTAATATCAAAGAGACGACGGTTCGTTTGGCTGACTATATCCAAAATGATTTGGCTATTCCGACAATCGCTCACTTGCCAGCCATCTACTTGACCAAGGATAAGGTTGCTGAGACAATTGTAGATTTGGATAAGGTTGGAGTACAGAAAATCTTGGCTCTTCGTGGAGATATCATTCCAGGTGTTGAGCCACAGAAGGATTTCCGTTATGCGACAGACCTGATCGAGTTTATCAAGGAGCAGGCCCCACACTTTGATATCATTGGTGCTTGTTATCCTGAAGGACACCCTGATTCGCCAAACCAAATCTCAGATATCCAAAATCTTAAGAAAAAAGTGGATGCAGGCTGCTCAAGTCTTGTAACTCAGCTTTTCTTTGACAATGAGCGTTTCTATGATTTCCAAGACAAGTGTACCTTGGCTGGAATTGATGTGCCTATTCATGCGGGTATCATGCCAATCCTCAACCGTAACCAAGCTCTTCGTCTTTTGAAGACTTGTGAGAATATCCATCTCCCACGTAAGTTTAAAGCCATCTTAGATAAGTATGAGAATGACCCTGAGTCACTCAGAGCAGCAGGACTTGCCTATGCCGTGGACCAAATCGTGGACTTGGTAACGCAAGACGTAGTAGGCGTGCATCTCTACACCATGAACAATGCAGATACTGCTCAGTACATTCACCAAGCAACCCATGCCTTGTTTAATCACCAATCTTTAGGATAATAAAAAGCAAACCATTCTTCTTTTCATAGAGGAATGGTTCCTTTTTAATAGAAAAGACAGCACTTTTTAAGAAAAAAATATGATAAAATAGACTCTGTACGTACTTGATACAAAGATGAGGGTATTTAGGGCTATAAAAAGTTTTTTTATAGATGATTAGGTTTGTATTAAAAACCTGATAATAGGTGTCTATAAAAAAAGAACAAAGTGAGTATTAAAAGATATTTCACGCTATAGTGGTATCCTAGAGAATAACTCTGTTATTTTCTAGGACGGAATTTTTTAGACTTCTGGCAAAAAAATTAGGGATGAAATTCCGAAGGAAGTTGCTCCCGTCCGCACTATTCCAGTGAAATATCAAAAAAACTACTTAATTGAATTTTGGCCTCATTTCTTAGGGAAAAAGATAAGATTCCCTAGCACTCATCGAGTGCGGCGTCACCTTCCTATTTTTTTCTACAGAAATGTTCGACAAGCCGTACCGTCCAAAATATCTTGAGTAGTTGAACACGCCTACAACTCTGTGGAAAAAGATAAATCTCCTTAGGAGCAGTCGCTCCGTCGTTCGATTTCCTATTTTCCTTTGAGTTGCTTAATGGCTTAGTATCTTGAGAATTGAACACGGGCTAAATCCCTAGTGAAAAAGATAGATTTCCTGGTGTACATGGTACACTGCGTCAATCTCCTATTTTCATACGGGATTCTTCACGCCCTTAGTATCTTGATGAATTGAATTTTGGTCTCATTTCTTAGGAAAAAAGATAAGCTTCCTAGCACTCATCGAGTGCGGCGTCACCTTCCTATTTTTCTACAGAAATGTTCGGCAAGCCGAACCGTCCAAAATATCTTGATCTTTGTAGGCAAGGCGTATAATTTCATCAATCCAAAGGGGATTAAAATGACAAAACAAGTGTTTCAAACGACTTTTGCGGGTCGTGAGTTAATTGTAGAGACTGGTCAGGTTGCCAAGCAGGCAAATGGCTCTGTTGTCGTTCGTTACGGTGAGTCAACTGTCTTGACTGCAGCCGTTATGTCTAAGAAGATGGCAACTGGGGATTTCTTCCCTCTTCAAGTCAACTACGAAGAAAAATGTATGCGGCTGGGAAGTTTCCTGGTGGCTTTATGAAACGTGAAGGACGTCCTTCAACAGATGCGACTTTGACAGCGCGTTTGATTGACCGTCCAATCCGTCCAATGTTTGCGGAAGGTTTCCGTAATGAAGTGCAAGTGATTAACACTGTCCTTTCTTATGATGAAAATGCTTCTGCACCAATGGCAGCTATGTTTGGTTCATCCTTGGCGCTTTCTATCTCAGATATTCCATTTGACGGACCAATTGCTGGGGTACAAGTGGGCTATGTAGATGGTCAAATCATCATCAATCCAATTCAAGAACAGGCAGAGCAATCGCTTCTTGAATTGACAGTAGCAGGTACCAAGCACGCTATCAATATGGTAGAGTCTGGTGCCAAAGAATTGTCAGAAGAAATCATGTTGGAAGCACTTCTTAAAGGGCATGAAGCAGTCAAAGAATTGATTGCCTTCCAAGAAGAAATCGTTGCGGCTGTCGGCAAAGAAAAAGCAGAAGTAGAATTGCTTCATGTAGATGCTGACTTGCAAGCTGAAATCATTGCAGCCTACAACAGTGACCTCCAAAAAGCGGTTCAAGTAGAAGAAAAATTGGCCCGTGAAGCGGCAACTCAAGCAGTTAAGGATCAAGTAACTGCTGTTTACCAAGAAAAATATGCGGACCACGAAGAATTTGACCGTATCATGCGTGATGTGGCTGAAATCTTGGAACAAATGGAACACGCTGAAGTGCGCCGTTTGATCACAGAAGACAAGGTTCGTCCTGACGGTCGTAAGGTCGATGAAATCCGTCCTTTGGATGCGGTTGTTGACTTCCTTCCTCGTGTGCACGGTTCAGGTCTCTTTACTCGTGGGCAAACTCAGGCTCTTTCAGTCTTGACATTGGCACCGATGGGAGAAACTCAAATCATCGATGGTTTGGATCCAGAGTACAAGAAACGCTTTATGCACCACTATAACTTCCCTCAATACTCTGTAGGGGAAACTGGACGCTACGGTGCGCCAGGTCGTCGTGAGATTGGTCATGGTGCTCTTGGTGAGCGTGCCCTTGCTCAAGTCTTGCCAAGCTTGGAAGAATTCCCATACGCTATCCGTCTGGTAGCAGAAGTCTTGGAATCAAACGGTTCTTCTTCTCAAGCCTCTATCTGTGCGGGAACTCTTGCCCTTATGGCTGGTGGTGTGCCAATCAAGGCTCCAGTAGCGGGTATTGCCATGGGACTTATATCAGATGGTAATAACTACACAGTTTTGACAGATATCCAAGGTTTGGAAGACCACTTTGGAGATATGGACTTTAAGGTTGCAGGTACGCGTGACGGGATTACAGCCCTTCAAATGGATATCAAGATTCAAAGGGATTACTGCAGAAATCTTAGCAGAAGCCCTTGCTCAAGCCAAGAAAGCTCGTTTTGAAATCCTTGATGTGATTGAAGCAACCATTCCAGAAGTTCGTCCAGAATTGGCTCCAACTGCTCCGAAAATTGATACCATCAAGATTGAAGTTGACAAGATCAAGATTGTCATCGGTAAAGGTGGAGAAACCATCGATAAGATTATCGCTGAAACAGGCGTTAAGATTGATATCGACGAAGAAGGAAACGTGTCTATCTACTCTAGCGACCAAGATGCCATCAATCGTGCTAAAGAGATTATTGCTGGTTTGGTTCGTGAAGCTAAGGTGGATGAAGTCTACCATGCCAAAGTTGTTCGTATCGAGAAATTCGGTGCCTTTGTCAACCTATTTGACAAGACGGATGCCCTTGTCCATATCTCTGAAATGGCTTGGACACGTACTAATAATGTCGAAGACTTGGTAGCTATCGGAGACGAAGTCGATGTTAAGGTTATCAAGATTGATGAAAAAGGTCGTGTGGATGCTTCTATGAAGGCTCTTCTTCCTCGCCCTCCAAAACCTGAACGTGATGAAAAAGGTGAAAAGTCTGAGCGTCCTCACCGTCCACGTCATCACAAGGACCACAAACCTAAGAAAGAATTTACAGAAACACCAAAAGATTCAGAATAAGAAAAGGAGAAATGTATGGGATGGTGGCGCGAAACCATTGATATCGTAAAAGAAAATGATCCAGCGGCCCGCACCACTTTGGAGGTTTTGCTGACTTACCCAGGTGTTAAGGCCTTGGCGGCCCACCGTCTCTCGCATTTTCTATGGAAGCATGGCTTCAAACTTCTTGCTCGTATGCATAGTCAGTTTTGGCGCTTTTGGACTCAGATTGAGATTCATCCAGGTGCCCAGATTGACTCTGGAGTCTTTATTGACCACGGTTCAGGCTTGGTGATTGGAGAGACAGCGATTGTTGAAAAAGGTGTTATGCTTTACCACGGAGTAACTCTTGGTGGGACAGGAAAAGACTGTGGTAAACGCCATCCGACGGTTCGTAAGGGAGCACTCATATCAGCCCATGCCCAAGTTATTGGACCAGTGGAAATTGGTGAAAATGCCAAGGTGGGAGCAGCCGCAGTTGTCGTGGCAGACGTACCTAGTGATGTGACAGTGGTCGGTATTCCGGCTAAGATTGTCCGAGTTCATGGTAAGAAAGATGAGCCGGTCATTCACGAAGTCGAAGAAAAACGAGAGTACTATGTCAATAAACTCGAGCAGGCTAAAGAAGCCAGTCACCGGTCTTCTGGATTGTAGAGGATACCTATATGATTCAAGCAAGAAACAAGTTAAGCCAAGAGGAGTTATCTGAGGCGAAAAAACTAATTAACTGTTGCCAAGCCTATGATGGAACTTATCGTGATCCCTATCTCTCTAACATGCTTAATTTTGACCCAAACATGCCCGCCTTTTTCCTTTATTATGAAAAAGGCGAACTTGTTGGTTTATTAACTGTCTATGCAGATGACCAGGATGTAGAAGTGACGATACTGGTTCATCCAAATCATCGCCGTCAGGGAATTGCGCGTGCATTGTTTACTAGTTTTGAGAAAGAAACGGCTTCTTTCCCTATTCGTTCAGTTACTTTTCAGACAGAGCGTGTTTTTCTAGACCGCCATCCTGATTTTGTCAGTAACTGGGGATTGGTCGAGGATGAAGAAACAGAAACTTGGTTAGGTAAGGATAGAAAACCTTATCCGTTAGAAAAGCTTTCCAATCTTGAAGTTTTGTTAGCAGATAGTTCGTATCAGGATCAAATTAGTCAGTTAAAATTTCAGGCTTTCTCAGAGGAACATGAGTCTAGAGAGATTGTGGATAGATATGTCGCTGAAGCTCTGAAAGATCCAGAAAGTCGCCTATATATTTTATTGAAAGATGATCAGGTTATTGGAACGTGCACGGTTGATTTATCGAGCGATACGAATTACTTCTACGGTTTAGCAATATCGGAACCTGAACGTGGGAAAGGCTATGGAAGCTACTTAGCAAAATCCCTTGTCAACCAACTAATTGAGCAAAATGAAAAGGAATTTCAGATTGCAGTAGAAGATAGCAATGTAGGTGCCAAGCGCTTGTATGAAAAAATTGGCTTTGTCAAACAGACTCAAGTGGTTTATCTAAATGAGAAAGGAGTAAGGGATTCCGAAGTGTAGAGATATTCGGACTGAAATTCAATTGAACTGTCAGCGATGAAATTAACTGTTCATGGATTTTAGCTTTCCTGATTATGATTTATGATTAAAATCTATGACACCATGTCTCGTGATTTGCGAGAATTTGTCCCAATCGAGGATGGCAAAGTCAAGATGTATGTTTGTGGGCCAACCGTGTATAACTATATCCACGTGGGGAATGCCCGTTCGACGGTAGCTTTTGATACCATTCGACGTTACTTTGAGTACCGTGGTTACGAGGTTGCCTATATTTCCAATTTTACGGATGTGGATGATAAGATTATCAACCGTGCCAAAGAAGAGGGCATCACGCCTCAGGAGGTTGCGGACAAGTACATCGCTGCCTTTCGTGAGGATGTGACGGCCTTGGGTGTCAAGCCTGCGACTCGCCATCCCCGTGTGGTGGAGTTTATGGCTGATATCATCCGCTTTGTGGAAGACTTGATTGAAAAAGGCTTTGCCTACGAGAGTCAAGGAGATGTCTATTTCCGCGTGGAAAAATCTCACAACTATGCTAAGCTAGCCAATAAAAGCTTAGAAGACTTGGAGCTGGGAGCTTCTGGTCGGACAGATGAAGAAACAGCTCGTAAGGAAAATCCTGTGGACTTTGCCCTCTGGAAAGCTGCCAAACCAGGTGAGATTTCTTGGGACAGTCCTTGGGGACCTGGTCGTCCAGGCTGGCATATCGAGTGTTCAGTTATGTCAACAGAGATTTTGGGCGATACCATTGATATTCACGGTGGTGGTGCTGACCTTGAGTTTCCTCACCATACCAACGAAATTGCCCAGTCGGAAGCCAAAACAGGCAAGACCTTTGCCAACTACTGGATGCACAACGGCTTTGTCAATATCGACAATGTCAAGATGTCCAAGTCTTTGGGTAACTTTATCACTGTGCATGATGCCCTCAAAACCCTTGACGGTCAAGTGCTTCGTTTCTTCTTTGCGACTCAACACTACCGTAAGCCTATCAACTTTACAGAAAAAGCAGTGCGGGATGCCGAGACCAATCTCAAGTATCTAAAGAACACCTATGAACAACCATTTACTGGAAATGTAGATACTCAAGAATTGCAAGCTTTCCAAGATAAGTTTGTGGCTGCAATGGATGAAGATTTTAACTCTGCTAATGGTATTACAGTTGTCTTTGAAATGGCCAAGTGGATTAACTCTGGCAACTATGATGCAAGTGTTAAGCAGGCTCTTGCGAATATGTTAGAAGTCTTTGGAATTGTCTTTGTTGAGGAAGTTTTGGATGCAGATATCGAAGTCTTGATTCAGAAACGCCAAGAAGCGCGTGCCAATCGTGACTTCGCGACAGCGGACCAAATCCGTGACCAATTGGCTGCTCAAGGAATTAAGCTCCTTGACACCAAGGATGGAGTGAGGTGGACACGTGATTGATGTCAATCTCATTAACGGGATTGCGCTAGCTTTTGAGGGAGATGCAGTGTATTCTATGTATATTCGCCGCCATCTCATTCTCAAAGGCATGGCCAAGCCCAATAAACTCCACCAAGAGGCAACCAAGTATGTGTCAGCCAAGGCTCAGGCTCATCTGATTTCCCTTATGTTGGATGAGAAGGTTCTGACGGAAAAAGAAGAAGAAATCTACAAACGTGGCCGCAATACCAATAGCCATACAAAGGCTAAATGCCGATGTGGTGACTTACCGCATGTCTACAGGTTTTGAAGCTGTGATGGGCTATCTCCATATGACTGAAAATCTGGAACGTCTTGAGAGCTTGATTTCATGGTGCATCCAAAAAGTGGAGGGCTAGGACATGATAGCAAAAGAACTACAAGACTGGTTTCCTGAGGCTCAGATTTCAGACCAACCAGTAGAGAAAGAGGGCTATCTCACTCTCCCTTTAGCTTCTCAGCAGTGGATTTTGCTGGAGGAAGCTGGGCTCAGCGAGCGTGAAAAGCAGTTGGTTGCCCTTTTGACCCAGCAGGAGCAGGCTCGTTCGCTCAATCCTTGGTATTCCTATCTGATTGAGGGCAAGGGACAGGCACCACAAACTTTTAAAAAGATTCAGTTGGTTTATTGTCATCTTTCCTATTTTCAGCAGGAAAATCTGGCTTCTTGGTTGGATATGATGCGAACTCTATTTCCTAACTGTCAGACAGTGCTTCAAGTCGGAGCGCAGGACTATGTTTTCGTACTTCAACAAGACAAATACACCTCTGTACGAGCTATTTTAAGTGATACGATTGAAGCGGTTGAGTATGACTTTGGACTGCGTCTCTCTATCATGTTGGGTCAGGTTTGGTCTCAGACAGGACATCAAGCCCTATCAGACTTAATCAAAGCGGAGCGGGATTTGTTTAAGACTTGGTGGCGTCAAGGTCATCAAGGAGTTCATACCTTTTCCCAACTTTATCTTTGGAGTTTGGGAGAAAGACAGGTTGATCTTAGACTTATCAAGGATTATCTTCGCCAGCAGATTATAGATCAAGATCAGATTCAGGAAATTATTTTATCTCTTTGGGACAATAGTGCGGTTCTGACAAAAACAGCTCAGCAGTTGTATTTGCACCGCAATTCTCTCCAATACAAGATTGACAAATGGGAAGAATTGACAGGGCTTCAGTTGAAGGAGTTGACAGATTTGACTCTCTGTTATCATCTGATATTACCAGATATCTTATAAAGTTTTGTGCAAGTTGCACAGAACTTTTTTATTTTTTTGGTCACCTTGCCATAGAAATGTAAAGCGTTTTCATGTATAATAAAACTATCAAAATACAAAAGGAGTTCACCTCAATGGTAGAATTAAATCTTAAAAAAATATTTACAAAAAAATATCCAAACAGCGAACACTACTCAGTTGAAGATTTCAACTTGGACATCAAAGACAAAGAATTTATCGTTTTCGTAGGTCCTTCAGGATGTGGTAAATCAACAACTCTTCGTATGATTGCCGGTCTTGAAGACATCACAGAAGGTACTGCATCTATCGATGGCGTGGTTGTCAACGACGTAGCTCCAAAAGACCGTGACATCGCCATGGTATTCCAAAACTACGCTCTTTACCCACACATGACTGTTTATGACAACATGGCTTTCGGTTTGAAATTGCGTAAATACAGCAAAGAAGACATCGATAAACGTGTGCAAGAAGCAGCTGAAATCCTTGGATTGAAAGAATTCTTGGAACGTAAACCAGCTGACCTTTCAGGTGGTCAACGTCAACGTGTTGCCATGGGTCGTGCAATCGTCCGTGACGCAAAAGTGTTCTTGATGGACGAGCCTTTGTCAAACTTGGATGCAAAACTTCGTGTATCAATGCGTGCTGAAATTGCGAAAATCCACCGTCGTATCGGAGCTACAACTATCTACGTAACTCACGACCAAACAGAAGCAATGACACTTGCAGACCGTATCGTTATCATGTCAGCAACTAAGAACCCGGCTGGTACAGGTACTATCGGACGTGTAGAACAAATCGGTACTCCTCAAGAAGTTTACAAAAACCCAGTTAACAAATTCGTAGCAGGATTCATCGGAAGCCCAGCTATGAACTTCATTAACGTGAAATTGGTTGGTAACGAAATTATTTCTGACGGTTTCCGTTTGAAAGTTCCAGAAGGAGCATTGAAAGTTCTTCGTGAAAAAGGCTACGAAGGTAAAGAATTGATCTTCGGTATCCGTCCAGAAGATGTGAATGCAGAACCTGCTTTCCTTGAAACATTCCCAGAATCAGTTGTTAAAGCAACGATCTCTGTATCAGAATTGCTTGGTTCAGAATCTCACCTATACTGCCAAGTTGGTAAAGATGAGTTTGTTGCAAAAGTTGATGCACGTGACTACTTGCAAGCAGGTGCAACAGTTGAACTTGGCTTTGACTTGAACAAAGCTCACTTCTTCGACGTAGAAACTGAAAGAACAGTTTACTAAGATAAATGAAAATCAAAGCACTGCTAGAAATATGGCAGTGCTTTTTGAGGTTGAGCAGAAAAAACTCCTGAGAAATCCCAGGAGAGTTTGATTTGTTTGGGGAGAGTGGCTGTTTATTCTGCAGCTTGTTGCCAACGTTTTGCTAGCATGTGACAGGCTAGAGATTGCTAGGTTAAAGCTGAAGTAGATGAGGGCGATTAGGATATAAAGACTGAAGACTTGCTCTGGCTCGAAATAACGGCC